>Ga0209341_10000814_pt1 | contig 31737 bp, 39 predicted proteins | sample RifCSP13_2_FD_184020 | JGI IMG/M metagenome (GOLD analysis project Ga0209341, IMG submission 184020) | Soil microbial communities from Rifle, Colorado - Rifle CSP2_sed 13_2 (SPAdes) (version 2) | ecosystem: Environmental > Terrestrial > Deep subsurface > Rock core/Sediment | place: Rifle... | reverse complement strand
CCGCTAATCTGCTCATCGACAGGGTAGAGGGATACAGCTATCCCGTCGTCCTCGGCGTTGACCTCTCGCGCCACAATGCGGATCCGATCGACTTCGACCAGGTCTACAGCGCGGGGTATCGCTTCGTCATCTTCAAGGCGAGCGAGGGCAGCAGCTATCGCGACCCACAGTTCGAGGCGCGCTGGCCGCGGGCGTATGGTGCTAACCTGCGCCTGATGGCGTATCACTTTTTCCGGGACGGGGCTGGCGGGGCAATACAGGCGGAGAATTTCCTATCTGCCATCGATGGGATGTACCAGGCTGTCAACCGCAATACTCGCGTATGGCTGGACGTGGAGGCCTTTGACGGGATCACCGTCACCACGCGGCGGGTGAGAATTTCTGATTTTCTGACTATGGTGCATCCATTGGGCGGCGTATATTCCAGCCCCTATCTCTGGCAGGTACTCACCAATAATATGCCCTTGCCCGAGGGCGCGGCTGGATGGGTTGCGCATTGGACCAGCGCAGACCAGCCGATAATCCCCGGCGGCTGGACGCGGGCGGGAACGCGGCTATGGCAGATAGGCATTGCTGGCTCTCATTCCTGGGTGCCCGCGGTACCGGGTGTGCCTGGTAGGTGTGACGTGAACATATTCTTTGGCGACCTGGCGGCGCTTGATGAATGGCTGGGCGACCAGAACCCGCCACCTCCGCCACAGGGAAGCCTGGAGGAACGCGTAATTGACCTGGAGCAATGGAAATGGACGGTGGAGGATAGATTGGTAGTCCTGGAAGATCGCACATTGGCGCAGGGCGGGGCAATCATGGGGCTGGATGAGCGGGTGAAGGTGCTGGAAGAGAACACCCCGGCGCCAACACCGCCACTGCCCGAGCCTGCCGATTATCGAGAATTTGTTATCACCGCGGACAGGGCCAATGCTCGATTTATCCACAGCTTCAACGTCAAAAAAAGATACCCCATTATGCAGATATACCCGAGCGACAGCGCGCCGGTATCTGAGCGCATCCAGTTCGCTAGAGGCGAGGTGCTGCGCGTGCAACCCGACAAAGTGGACACGGATGGCAGCATGGATTATTACAGGCTTTGCGATCGGCAGTCGCCGGAGGGCGACGACTTGTATCTGCGCGAGGTGGACGGTGGAGTTGTGAGTTAGGGGGATACCAGAGGACGGGGCAGAGGGGCGCCGATGGGGAAACCGAGGGCGCGGGAAGTGGTACGGGTGGGGCTGCCCCGAGATTGGATAAAGCATGGCAAAAGTGAGCGTTATCATCCCTTCACGCAATGAGCGGTTTTTGTCCCAGACAGTTGCGGATATCGTCTCCAAAGCTAGCGGGGATATCGAGGTTGTTGTCATCCTGGATGGTTACTGGCCCGTTCCATTTCTGCCCAATTATCCGAATGTATCCTATATCCATTTTGGCAAAGCGCGCGGGATGCGAGCGGGAATCAATGCCGCGACTGAGATCGCTAAAGGCGAATACCTGATGAAATGCGATGCTCACTGCATGTTTGCAGAGGGGTTCGACGAGACGTTGCAGGCAGATTGCGAGGATAACTGGATTGTCATCCCGCGCCGGTACAGCCTGGATGCGGAGGCGTGGCAACCAACCAATAAGGAGCCGATAGATGCGATGCACTATTTTTATCCCTATGCTCACCCCGACGACCTGGGCTTGCATGGGCGTCCCTGGATGCAGCGCGGGCGGGAGCGCAAAGAGATTCTGCTCGATGAGGATGTAACGTTCCAAGGTTCGTGCTGGTTTATGCGGCGCAGTCATTGGTATCGGATTGGCCCAATGCAGGAGGCGGGCTACGAGACCTTCATGGGTGAGCCGCAAGAGCTTGGCTTCAAGACGCAATTGGGTTCCTGGCATGGCGCGATCATGCGCAACAAGAAAACCTGGTATGCGCACCTGCACAAGGGCAAAACGTATGGACGTATGTACTCGATGAGCCAGAGCGAGCGGGTGAGGGGTAACGCGTTTAGCTTTGACTTCTGGTGGAACAACCGCTGGGTGGAGCGCGTCCATGACATCGAATGGCTGATTGACCGTTTCCCACCACAGCCAGGCTGGCCTGAGTACTGGAAGGAAATCAAATATGCTGATTAGTCTGTGCCTGCCCTGTCATAATCGCACCCACGACCTCAAGCGCGTCATGCCCTATTTATTGGGTGCGGCCAATTTCTCGCCGCCCGTGGAGATCGTGGTTATCGATTACAACAGTCAGGACGATTTACGCGGATACATGAAACGCGTTTTGGAAACACCACTCGAGGCCGGCAATAGCATTGTGTATAAAAGATACATCGGGCGCGACCATTATCACATGGCGCATGCTCGCAATCTATCGGTTTTGGCAAGCTCGGGTGATTACTTTGTGATTACCAGCGCGGATATCTATTTCGAGCCGCATTTCATCCGGGCGGCGCGCAATATGCTGGAGTTGTACGATTACACTTGGCTATATGACGAGCGATATTGTGGGGTAATCATCTGCAGGCGGGAGGAGTTTATCGCCGCAGGCGGCTATGATGAGCGGTTCGAATTCTACGGCCCGGAGGACAGGGATTTGGATGCGCGCCTGCGCCGGCGAGGTGCGCGTTTCGGGGTATTGCCGCCCGGATTAGTGCATGTAATCTCCACACCCAATGAGGAAAAAATCAGGCATTATCGCCTGCCGTTATCAAAGCGCGAGATGCACCTGGAGGGGATGCGGGTGCTGACGGAGAACAACGCCAATGGCGTACTGGTTGCCAACCCGGAGGGGTGGGGGGCATGGAATTGATAAAGAAAGGACAAAAAAATGATTAAGAAGCTAAATAGGATAATTGCGGAGATAGCATGTTTAGTGGGATTAATAGCATTTGTTGTGTGGATTATTGTAGACGATTTATTTCCGTGGAGAATAGGTGTGGCATTAATTTTGATAGCAATAGCTCTAAATAAACAGGACTAGGCTGGGTAAGCCGTGGGGGCATGGAATTGACAAAGAAAGGACAGAGGATGAATGCCGTTGAAATCATTATGAGAAATCAAGTACCAAAATGCGAACATGAATGGATTAATATGGGATTCACATATATTCATCGCGAAGACACCGCCAGGATGTATGATGATCATGATGATATCCCAAGAAATGAACGCAAGGATTTCTATTTATATACTTATAGGCTTTGTAATCATTGTTGTACGAGGCTTTTTCAGATAGTGGAAGGATAAACGATGAAAGAACTCGGATTGATATTTTTCGTAATTGCAATAGTCACGATGATTGCCTGGGGCACTACTCGTGAGGTAGTATTATTTCAGTTTACTGTATTATTGTTATTGTTGGCTATATATTTAAGAATAAGACAATAACTTACGGTCTTAATAAAATCAGGGGGATATATCTATGGTTGATCTGACTATCATGATTCCGAGTAGAAATGAGATTTTTATTTCCAGGACAATCCAGGACATCTTAGAGAACATGCGCGGCGATACCGAGGTCATCGCCGTCTTGGATGGTGCCTGGGCAGAGCCGGGTATCCCGCAGCACGAGCGGGTAAAGTTCGTTTACCATCCCGAGAGTATTGGGCAGCGGGCGGCGACAAACGAGGCGGCGCGGATTTCGACTGCCAGGTACGTGATGAAGATCGACGCTCATTGCGCCTTTGCGCCCGGCTTCGATGAGGTCATGCTGGCGGACATGCAGGATGATTGGACGATGGTGCCGGTGATGCGAAATCTACATGCTTTCGACTGGATATGCAATGTCTGCCAGACGCGCACCTATCAGGGACCAAAGCGCTGCGGCAAATGCGCCTCCGAGGATGTGGTTATGGATGTGGTCTGGCGCGCAAAGCCCTCACCCAACAGCACTGCCTACCGCTTCGACAATACCATGCATTTCCAGTATTGGGGGGAATATAAACAGCGACAGCAGGGCGACCTAGTAGAGACGATGAGCTTGCAAGGGTCGTGCTGGATGATGACCCGCGAGCAGTACCACCGACTGAATGTCTGCGATGAGGAGTTCGGCTCCTGGGGTCAGCAGGGCGTGGAGGTGGCAGTCAAGACCTGGCTATCTGGCGGGCGGGTAATCTGCAATAAGCGCACCTGGTACGCGCACATGTTCAGAACGCAGAATGGCTTTAGCTTTCCCTATCCATTATCGGGCAACCAGGTTGCCCGTGCGCGCCAGCGCAGTCGCGAGTTATTTATCGGGGATAAGTGGGAAGGAGCGGTCAGGCCGTTTAGCTGGCTGATCGAGCATTTTGCCCCGGTGCCGGATTGGGAAATACCTGGCGGGCTATCGAAGGGCGTACTCTATTACACCGACAATAGGCTGGATCCGCTGATTATGGAAGCCTGCCAGAAAAACTTGCGTACTGCGGCAGGCAGCAAGCGTATCGTATCGGTATCTATCGATCCGCTTGATTTTGGCGATAACATTGCAATCCGCCTGGCTCCAGGTTATCTAACCATGTTCCGGCAAATCCTGATGGGATTGGAAGAGCTGGAAACCGATATCGTCTTTTTTGCTGAGCACGACGTTCTATATCATCCCACGCATTTCGATTTTGTGCCCGAGCGGGATGACACCATTTACTATAATCAGAACTGCTGGAAAGTGCGCACCGATGACGGCCACGCCCTGTACTACGATTGCAGCCAGACCAGCGGGTTATGCGCGTATCGGGAATTACTCCTTCGTCACTATCGTGAGCGCGTCAAACGGACACGGGAAAAGCTGGACGAGCTGGGGGACACGCGCGCCTACCGCAACTGGATCAGGCGGCAGGGCTTCGAGCCGGGTACGCATGGGAGGGCGGAACGGGTGGACGATCTGCAATCGGCTACCTGGCGATCCGCATATCCGAATATCGATATCCGACACAACGGCAATCTGACGCCCTCGCGCTGGCAGCAAGACCAGTTCCGCAATCAGCGTAGCTGCCGCAACTGGCAGGAGGCGGAGAGCGTACCTGGGTGGGGGCAGACAAGAGGCAGGTTTGGGGAAATAATACATGGTTATCGCAATTGGCCTGATACATAACAAAAACGCGGCTGCCAATCGCAATCAGATCAACACCCTGGCTTCGCTGGTCTTGCAATTCACCGAAACCGGGATCGACCCGAATACCCAGGAGGGAGAGATTGGGCGCGTCTGGTATCAGATTAACGGACTGTCCATTCCACACGAGGCGATCTTCTTCCAGGTCGTCCCAACCGGGGTCAACCCGCCCAACAACTTATATAGCCTAGACAGCCACAAAGTATTCTATTCCCCGAACGACAACGCAGATAAGACCGGTTCACACCCGCGCTTTTGGAACTGGGTACTCAAGCGTGGCTTTGATTACGGGGCGGATATATCCTGCGTGATCACCGATCACAGCCTGTTCACCGTCGCCGGGTTACAGCTCCAGATCGGGCGATTGATCGACCGGCGGGTGCTGGTCGTGCCGTTGTGGGGGCTGGCTGCATCCGCCCGCCTATTTCGCGAGGTGGGACAGCTTCGTGAGGATTTAGGCTTTTCAGGTGCGCTAGATGACCTGCGGGCGCGCATCATAGCCAGAGGGTTGGAACATGGCTAGGACTGCATTTCTCGGCTTCGAGCTAAATGCCACAGACGCGGGCTACGAGGTCACGAACGAAACGGGGGCGCCGAACCGCCCGACGATCTCCAGCACCACCAAGCGCAGCGGTGCATATAGCCTGCGGATCTCCTCACTGCCTTCCGGAGCGGCCAAAGGCATCCAGTATCAGTTCGCCAACAACGCCTCCTTCCTGGCGCGTTGGTTCCCCAGGACGTATCTTTGCATTGTTACGCTGCCGTCCGCCGAGAATACGATCATCGAGCTCAACGACGCGGCAGCATTTACAACCCCGGTCGTAAAAGTCACCCTGGATAACACCGGCGTGCTGCGCCTGTACGACGAAGACGGGCAGATCGGCTCGCCATCCAGCGCCTTGACCGCGGACGGTACGACCTGGTACAGGATCGATTTCGAGTTTTACGCGGTAAGCGGCTCGGCAACCGGCGTTGTGCGCTGCCGCCTGGACGGGACGGAGTTTGCCGGAGCGACTGATCGCAACCTGTCGGCGGGCATCAGCACCATCTGTCTCGGCGGTAACTTGCTGCTCGAGGCGCAGACCACGGGCGAGTGGTTTTTCGACGACGTGGCAGTGAATGATCCTCAGGGATCGTTTCAGAACAGCTACCCATCTGCCAGCAACATTGTCCGCCTGAAACCCGACGCCGCGGGAGATAACGCTGATTTCGCCCGCGGCGGGACGGACAGCGGGGCGAACTATTCACAGACCGATGAGGTCACCCCTGACGATGCTACCGATTACGTTGCCTCAGGGACACTCAACCACGTTGATGACTACAACGTAGAGGCCACGCCCGCGGCGCTCGATTCTGGGGCGACGGTCAACGTGGTCGCGGTGGGCTGCCGCAACACGCTGTCTGCCTCCACCGGCGGCGACCCGCGTGTCGTTCTGCGCATAAAGGCCAGTGCCAGCGGGACGGTCGAGGAATCCAGCGAGCTGGTCAAGAATAATACCATTTGGAACACCAACAACGACGGCACCAAGCCGTCGAACTACCTGCTCACGCTCTATGACCTGCCGGGGGCAAGCACGACTGCATGGACGAAAGCGACCCTGGACACGATGCAGATCGGGGTGCGCATCTCGGTCGACGACAGCGACCAGGTCAGGATTTCGACGTTGTGGGCGCTAGTAGACTACACGCCGGGGGTAACAGAATCGGCCTCTGTTTCTCCGTCTATCTCGCCCAGTATTTCACCATCGGCTTCCGTTTCTCCCAGTATCTCGCCTTCTGTATCACCCTCGGAATCTCCTAGCCTATCGCCTTCGGCAAGTATAAGTCCATCTATTAGCCCATCTATTAGCCCCTCGGTCTCGCCCAGCGAATCTCCGAGCCTATCCCCCTCTGCTTCGGTTTCGCCCTCGGTCAGTCCAAGTGTCTCACCCTCAGTAAGTCCCTCGGAATCGCCAAGTTTATCCCCCTCCGCCTCGGTTAGCCCGTCTGTTTCTCCCTCCGAATCTCCCAGTGTTAGTCCATCTGAATCACCAAGCCTTTCACCCTCAGCCTCAGTATCTCCTTCTGAATCGCCTAGCGTATCTCCATCGGCAAGCGTTTCTCCCTCGGAAAGCCCCAGCGTTTCACCCAGTTTATCGCCCTCCGCTTCGGTCTCGCCGTCAGAAAGTCCTAGCCTATCGCCTTCGGCTAGCGTTTCGCCCTCGGTCAGCCCCTCTGTCAGCCCATCTCTCAGCCCCTCCGCCAGTGTCTCACCTTCTGCCGCGGCTGGTTCTGCGAGCGTATCGCCCTCTGTCTCGCCCAGTCTCAGCCCCTCCGCCTCGGTTTCTCCCAGCGTCTCTCCATCCGAATCCCCGAGTCTCAGCCCATCGGCAAGCGTCAGTCCATCTGTCTCACCTTCGGTTAGCCCATCTGTCTCACCCAGCGCGTCAGTGAGCCCCAGCGTTTCGCCCTCGGAGAGTCCAAGTCTATCTCCGAGCGCATCTGTTTCTCCATCGGTTAGTCCCTCGGTTAGTCCATCGATTTCGCCATCGGCCTCTGCTTCACCGTCCTTAAGCCCGAGCGCCAGCCTCAGCCCATCGGCCTCGCCCTCGCCGTCTGTGGCGGCTATTGGAGTGGTGGATTTGCATTTGTATCCACGTGAAACAGATTATACGCTTGCGCCGCGCCCGAGAGCTTTGACGCTCCAGGCTCGTTCAGTTGCGCTTACATTGGAGCCAAAAGATTAATTCGGCAACCGCCGATGGTATAATTACTATTAGTGGGGAGGAAAAAATGTCAGTTATTCGCCAGGCAATAGAGGGGATTCAATATCAGGGCGCAGATGAGCAGATAGCCTATACCATCACAGCCACGCCCTGGGGATCAACTCCCACTTCCACGTCCGCCAAGATTTATTCTTACGCGCCTGCTACAGACGCGTATACTGATACTACCTCAACCAATATGACGGGGAGCACATCGGTATCAGGTGATGTTATTACGCTGCCGGTTATTAAGAGCCTGACAGCTGGTACGCAATACAGGGTCGAGGTGCAGTTTACCAGCTCGGGGAATATCTTTGAGCCATATTTTATTATCCAGGCGGAGCGGTGAGCAGTTTGCTTTGGACCAATGAGAAGCGCAAGCTCAGCCAGCTCAAACCCTGGCCGCGCAACCCGCGCCAGATCAAACAGGATCAGGCGAAGCGGCTAGGCGAGAGCTTTGACCAGTTCGGACAGGTAGAGACGCTGGCTATCGGCCCGGACGGCGAAATCTATAATGGCCACCAGCGGCTAAATGTATTGATGGTAGAACACGGCGCAGATTACGAGGTCGATGTCAGGGTTGCCAGCAGGCCGCTTACCGAGAAGGAACGGGAGAAGCTGACGGTTTACCTGCACAAAGGCGCGGCTGGCGAGTGGGATTTTGACGTGCTGGCGAACGAGTTCGAGCTAGATGATTTGCTGGATTGGGGGTTCGACAAGAAGGAGCTTGACCTTGATCTGTGGCTGCCAGAGACGCCAGAAGATCCCGGCGCACAGATGGACAGGGCTGAGGAGCTGCGTGAAAAGTGGGGGGTAGAAAACGGGCAACTGTGGCAGCTTGGCGAGCACCGTCTTATTTGCGGGGATTGCACGGATCGGGCGGTGGTGGAGAAGGTGATGAGGGGGGAGAAAGCGGAGTTGGTTTGGACTGATCCGCCCTATGGGGTGGCAGTAGGCGATAAAAATAAATACCTCAATTCGATTGCTCGGAGCAATCGAATTGAGGAGAATTTAGAGAACGATACCCTTGATGAGACAGGGCTTATCGAAATGCTTTGTGAATCATTTGATAACGCGATTGCGATTTGCACCGCCGGGGCGGGTTGGTATGTAGCGGCCCCGCCGGGGCCGCTACATATCCTATTTGGGCAGGCTTTGAAGGATCGGGGAATTTGGCGGCAGACAATACAGTGGGTGAAAAATAACTCCACATTTTCACCGATGGGAGTTTGTTACCATTGGCAGGCAGAACCGATATTCTTTGGGTGGCTGCCAAACGCAGGACATCGCTGGTATGGCGGACGGCAACAAACAACTGTTTGGGAAATTGACAGACCAACCAAATCACCAGAACACCCGACGATGAAACCTGTGGAGTTGATAGATCGTGCTATACAAAATTCATCTGTGTGTGATGATATTGTTTACGACCCATTTCTCGGTTCTGGCACAACCCTGATCGCCTGCGAGCGCCTCAGGCGCAAGTGCAGGGCAATCGAGATTTCGCCAGCTTACTGCGCCGTGGCAATCCAACGCTGGGTGGACATGACCGGCGGCGAGCCGGTGTTGGTGGAAGATGATCAGTAATACAGTTAGTAACAGTCGTCCAGGACAATTCACTAAGGGCGATCCCCGTATCAACAGAAAAGGTCGCCCGAAGTCCTTTGACGCGCTTCGCGCCCTCGCCCAGCAGATCGCCCATGAGGAGGCACTATCCAGCGGGCTGCCTGTGGTCGTAGAAGGACATAAGGCTACAGTGGCGGAAATGATCCTGCGCCAGTGGGCGGCGAGCAAGAACCCGCAATTGCAGCGGGCGTTTATCGAGATTGCTTTTGGCAAGGTGCCGGATACCCTGGAGTTGCCAGATGGAAAGGGCAGTCTTACCTACATGGTGAACTGGAATATTGATGCAGACGCAGACAATTCAGATTAACGCTAATCCTCATCCAGGGCAGGCCGAGGTACACAATCACCCGGCGCGCTTCAAAGTCCTGGCTGCTGGCCGCCGATGGGGCAAGACGCGGCTGGGGGTGAACGAGTGCCTTAGTGTAGCAGCCAGAGGTGGGCGCGCCTGGTGGGTGGCTCCGACATACAAAATGTCCGAGGTGGGCTGGAGGCCGTTACAGCGTATTGGAACAAAGATAAATGCCGAGGTCCGCAAAGCGGAGAGACATATCATACTGCCCAACAGGGGTGAGATCACGGTTAGAAGCGCCGATAACCCGGACAGCCTGCGTGGCGAGGGCCTGGATTTCGTGGTGCTCGACGAAGTGGCATATATGACAGAGCAGACCTGGACGGAGGTATTACGAGCGGCGCTTTCTGACCGCCAAGGCAAGGGACTATTTATCAGCACGCCCAAGCGGCGCAACTGGTTTTTTCAATATTGGTTGCGTGGGCAGGATGCTGGTGAGGAGTGGCAGTCCTGGCGTTTCCCCACCAGCGCCAACCCGTATATATCCCCAGACGAAATCGAGGCGGCGCGGCTGGGGCTGCCGGAGGACGTATTCAACCAGGAGTACTTAGCCGAGTTCCTGGAAGGGGAAGGGCAGGTGTTCCGCAATATCCGCGCCTGCATGGGTGCGCCGCTGGATACCGATCCAGGCCAGCACGAGAAGCACGTTATTGTGGGCGGGCTGGATTGGGCGAAGCACCTGGATTTTACAACAATTAGCTTTGGCTGCAAGACCTGTAAGCGGGAAGTGGCGCGGGATAGGTTCAATAAGATCGACTACGTCTACCAACGCCAACGCATCAAGGCTATGTGCGAGAAATGGCGCCCGACCGCAATCAAGGTTGAGCTAAACGCAATGGGTGAACCCAACTTCGAGAACCTGGCGCGTGAAGACCTGCCCGTGATAGGTTTTACGATGACTGCGGTTACTAAGCCGCCGCTAATCGAAAACCTGGGCTATGTATTCGAGCGCGGAGAGTGGCAGTTCCAGTCTGATCCAATTTGGACGGGCGAGCTTGAGGCATACGAACGCACGGTAAACAGGGTGACGGGACGCAGTACATATAGCGCCCCCGAGGGACTTCACGACGATACCGTAGTCGCCCGCGCCTTGATGATTGATCTGGCGACCGGATATGTGCCGATTGTGGTACAGCCCGAATTGCCGAGCCGCTGGAAATACAATCAGCAGGAGCCAGAGCGCGACGAGAGCAAGTGGAGGAAATATTAATGGCAGAGAATAGATTGGGCGAGCGCGGTTACACCGGTCTGAATATGTTTAGCGGCCAGGTGCTGGAAGATTTCCTGACCGAGATGCGGGGCAGCCAGGCGTATAAGCGATTCAATGAGATGCGCCTGAACTCCCCAGTTGTGGGTGCCATGCTAGTGGCAGTCGAGCAGGCAATCCGCGGCGTGGACTGGCAATTCACCAGTGAGGCCGGTGAGGAGGATGGGCGCCTGGAATTCCTTCAGGAAAACCTGGACAGTATGAGCCACAATCTGAATGACCACGTCACCGAGGCGCTTACCTTCCTACCATTCGGCTATTCGGTTTTCGAGATCGTTTATCAGCGCGCCGAAAGCGGGCAGATATATTGGCGCAAATTTGCCATCCGCGGCCAGGATACGATCTATCAATGGCTGACCGATGATACGGGCGGGTTGGCCGGTGTCAGACAATCCGGGCCGCCCAGCTATAAGCTGGTAGATATTCCAATCGAGAAATTAGTGTTGTACCGGACCCGCATCGAAAAGAACAACCCTGAGGGGCGTTCCATATTGCGTACTGCCTGGATACCCTATTACTATCTCAAAAACCTTATGCAAGTGGAAGCCATCGGTTTTGAGCGCGGCTTATCTGGTTATCCGGTAATCAAATTACCGCCCGGAGCCAACACGGATACCAGCGATACCAACAGTGATGCGAGCAAGGCGGACAAGATGGTGCGCAATATTCGTATGGATGAACAAGCGGGTGTAGTGTTGCCTTCAGAATGGGATTTCCAGTTTGCAGATTCGGGCGACAAGTCCGGCTTCCAATATATTGGCGAGGCAATCAAGCGTTATGAAAGCCGCATTCTCATGAGCGCGATGGCGCAGTTTCTAATGCTGGGACAAGACAACGTTGGCAGCTTTGCGCTTTCCAGCGACCAGACCGATTTCTTTACAATGAGTGTCAATGCCACTGCGGATATCATTGCAGAGACGATCACTAAGTATGCGGTGCCTCGCTTGCTGGCGATGAACGGCATGGACGCTGATGGTATCCGGCTGGAGCACTCGCCCGCGGGTGACATTGATATTACGCTAATAGCCGATTTCTTACAGAAAGTGGGCGCCATGATCACCTGGTTGCCACAGGATGAGGTATGGCTGCGCAGCGTTGCCAGGCTACCCGAGGCCGACGAAGAGGAGCTGGAAGCGGAACGAGAGCGCAAGGAACAGCAAGCCATGCAGATACAGGCCGCGTTCAACAAGCCCGGGCAGCAGGGGGAGGATGACAAGGGCGGCAATAAACCGTTCGGGGCTACGCAGTACGCTACTGGGCGCGCCCCAGATGATGACGAGCGGCGCAGATGGGAGGGACGGCTGGAACGCCTGGTAAAAACGTATTGGGCTAAGGCGAAAAAACGTGTCCTGAAAGGGGCAAGAGGATTGCGTGCCCAATAATCCATTGCAACCCTCGTTTTGGGATAACGAGGAATATGAGTTCTGGGATCGGATTGGTCCAACGCTCATCAATCTGATATTCGCGGGCGGCATGAGCGGGCACAATTTGCTTGATCCACGCCTGCGAGTGCTGGTTAATTGGGATGTATTCAACCGGGACGCAATCGCCTTCTTGCGCAACTATCGCCTGACATCCATCCGAGATATCCACGAAACGACACGCAATAATGTTGTTTCGGCAATTGACGATTGGATTCGGGCGGGGGAAAGGTTGCCTGTATTAGAGGCACGACTTACGCCCATTTTTGGCAATCCGCGCGCCTCTATGATTGCCGTGACAGAGGTCACCCGCGTTTATGCAGAAGGCAATCTGGCGGCCTGGCGCGCTACGGGGTTAGTGGATGGTAAACGCTGGAATACGGCCAGGGACGAGCGCGTATGCCCTATTTGCGCTCCGCTGGATGGCATGGAAGTTGGTCTTGACGAGAATGGTTTTACGACCGAAGCGTTTGGCGTTGGATTGACTGCGCCGCCAGCTCATCCGAATTGCCGCTGCTGGATCACACCAATCGTTACGGGTGGAGGGCTGAGGGAGAGCATACGAGGGATATTGGGATGATAAAAATCGAGATAACCGGTATTGATGAGATAGCTCGGCGGTTTCGGGCATTCCCAGATAAATATCAAGGGGCCTGGCGCAAGACAATGGAAGGTGCGCTATATAAAATCTGGGAGATCGTCGGTAAATTGGGCTATCCTAAACCGCCGCCAACCAGTACGTACAGGCGTACCGGAACGCTGGGACGCACCCTGGGGATTGGTCTACAAGGCGCCCAGCAGGGCGGCAAACCGGACATCTTCGAGGTCAAGCATGGCAGTAACAGGCATGAGGCCAGTTATGGCACGCGCCTGGGATATGCTCCCTACGTTATTGGGGAGCGGCAGGCATGGATGCACAAAGGCCGCTGGTGGACATTGCCGGGGACTGTTGCACGGAAAGCAGTAAAGGAAATCGAGAAATTATTCCAGATTATGGTTGACGAAATGGCGCGTTGGCTGGACGGGAAGGGATTATGACTGATCCCAATGGCTTTAGACCCATTTATAACCGCGATTACCGCTGCTCTCATTGCGGGCGTTTCTTATTTTCTGCGCGCATCGGGCCGCTAACGCGCATTGATATCCGCTGTGTGAAATGCAAGCAGATGATACGGTTTGAATATCTGCCTGAATTTCAGGGCGGTGTAACTATTTCGGTGATGGATGAAGTTATGGTATAATTCTCATGAAAGGAGAATGCCATGAAAAAGACCACCCACTTGATTTTGGTTATTTTTATCGCCTTGATTGTCGTCCCGATTGCCCTAGCAGATGATGGCGGATATGGCGGAGGGACTGGAACCCCCGCACCCACATCAGTCGTCCCTGTGCCAACGCCCACGCCCTTGTGCCAGAATAGCGGTAATGGCATTTGCGACCCTGGGGAGGCATTTCAATTACATATCAAGGTGCGGGCCGTAGAACCGTTGCAGCTTTTCAAATCAGTATCGCACAGAGAGATTGTAAGAAAGCCGCTAGTGCCATAAATCTATGGTATAATCTTCTCACCACATTTGGGAAATTATCATCATTTGTGGTATAATCTGAATATTAGAGCGTAATCGGGCCTTTTAGCCCACCAAGCGCCAGCCGCGGAAACCACCCATCCGCAAACTGGCGTTTTGTTTTATGGGGGAAAACTGTACGGGGGAGATTGAGTATATGCCCTGGCATATCGAAAAACAAGATGGTCGCCATTGCGTCATAAAAAACGACGACGGGCACAATCAGGGTTGCCATGATACGCGCGAATCGGCAGAGAAGCAAATGGCCGCGCTATATGCCAACGAAGAAATGATGCAATCAAAAATGTATCTGCTGGATGATTTCTTGACGGTACGGAAGGGCGAGCCGTACCGGTTATTCCCGCTGGGGCGGATAGTGAAGGGCGGGACAGTGAGGGAGATCACGAAGGAATTAGCGGGGAAATTTCGCCTCCCTCACTTCCGCCCCGCTATCAAGTTGGGCTCGCATAAAGAGGAGACACCGGCAGGAGGCCATATCATCGGGCTTGAGGTCCGAGAAGATGGTTTGTACGCCATCCCTGAATATAACGACGAGGGAGAGCAAGCGCTTACGAAAGGCGCGTTTCGCTATCATTCGCCAGAGGTGATCTGGGAGGGCGGTATGGAAGATCCGGCGACAGGGGGAATGATCCCCGCGCCGCTAATCATTGGAGACGCGCTTTTGCATACACCTCATTTGGGCGAGGCTGCGGCGCTGTATTCCGTAGAACCATATACAAGGGAGGAAAATCAAATGACTGATACCGTTCAAATTCCCGCTAGTCTGTGGGAGAAGTTCTTGGCAAAGTTGTTCCCGCCGGTTCCCGATGAGCCGAGGCCGGAGCCAGAACCCAAAAAGCCCGAGGGCGTGGAAGTATACGAGGCCGCAGTAAGAGAGCGGGACGAGTATAAAGCCAAGCTCGCCACCCTGGAGGCTGAAGCTACCAAAAAGGCTCGGGTAGATCAGTTCGCCGCGCAGCTCAAAGAGACCAAAGTGGGCGAGGGCGCCGATATCCTGGCTGGCATGACTGACGAGCAGGCCAATTGGGTTATCACCCAATTCAAGGCGCTTTCTGTTCAGATCAAAGAAAGTGCATTGCTCGATGAGATAGGCACGGATAAGCCCAATACTTTGCCCGAAGATCCCAGGCTGGCATTGCACCAGATCGTCCTGGCGCACATGGGCGAGAAGAAAGTTGACTATAACACCGCGTTGGCGACTGTTATGGCCGAACGGCCCGAGCTTGTCCAGGCCGCATATCAATAATATCAATAATAGGAGGGACATAAAACATGGCAAGTACAGCGACTGAGGGATTAACTTTTGGCGGTCTGTTGGCGTCCGCGAGCCTCGCGGCCAGCCAATATAAGATTGTCAAGCTGGCTTCTACTGCCGGCGAGGTCATTGTAGGCGCAGCCGCCACTGATGGGATTGTTGGGGTTTTGCTGAATGATCCCGCTGCTGGCGAGGAGGCGCTTTACCAATTCGCGGGGATTGCGAAAGTTCTGGCAGAGGCTTCTGTTAGCCGGAATGACAAAGTTGCATGCTCCACCACCGGGCGCGCAAAGACCACAACTTCCGCAAACGACCGAGTGCTCGGTTTCGCGATTGATGCCAGCGCATCCGCGGGCGATCTTATCCGCGTTCAGCTCAGTATCCACAATTTCTAAAAGGAGGGATTAAACAATGATACCTACCAAAAATGATGTGCAAGCAGTTGATCCCGTCCTGACTGGTATTCTCGTCGGATACATGCAGGCGGATAGCCGCTTTGTGGCCTCCCGCGCCTTTCCCGCCGTTCCGGTGGAGAAGGATAGTGGGACTTACTACATCCTGACTAAGAAATACTCTTTCCTGGACCAGGTCAAGCGGCGTGCCCCAGGTGGTGTGTTCGAACGCGCCGGTTATGGCGTGGAAACGGCTACTTATGCCGTACAGCTCTGGGGATTGGAACACCCAGTCCCAGATGAGAACAAGGCAAATTCACAGCTCCCGCTGGACCTGGAGCGCATCGGGCTTTCCTGGTTGGCGCAGCAATCGCTGATCCGTAAAGAGCGCGCTTGGGCCGCCGACTTTATGGCCGCATCCGTATGGGATAACACCGATAACAACAGCGTTACGGACTGGGACGACTTCACTGCCGGCGATCCGGCTAATGACATACAGACCGGGCTGCGTACTGTTTCGGGCAATACGGGTTATCTTCCGAATATGCTGATCGTGGGCGAAATCGTGAATCAGGCATTGATGCTGCATCCGGATATGATCGACCGCATCAAACACGTTCAGGCGGCAACCGCCGCAACGATGCAGGTTGCAATTCCCGGAATTCTGGGCGTCGAGCAATACCTGGTGGCGATGGGATTTTACAACTCGGCCAACGAGGCCCAATCTGCCAGTTATTCGGCAATCATCGACGATGACGCGCTGCTGATCTATTCCAATCCTGGCGCTGGTGTGATGGGAGCTACCGCGGGCAAGACCTTCTCGTGGGCTGGCGGTGGCGGAACGGGCTCCATCGTGACTTACCGCGATCAATCTGTGAAATCGGATATTCTCCAGCTTTCAGAGGCATGGGACCAAAAAGTGGTCGCTGCTGATCTGGGCTATATCTGGCTTGACGTAGTTTAGGAGGTGTGGCTATGGCTAGACCTCAAAACTCATCTAGGGGATTGTTCGCCAAAAAGCGGGTGGATGTTCCAGTTAGCGGGGGCATGATGTTCGAGGATTACTCCACGTCGTCTGATCTGCTGACAGCTTCCGGTACCGGGCTGAAACTGGCGGGTGGGCTGGCTATCTCGGGTAAGACCTCTTACATCACCGAGAATAGCACCGGATTTGCTTTCCCGACCGTGGCTGCCAAGCCATCGGCGCGTTCTGCTGCGAAATGGACGTTCTTGACCGATAGCACCGGACGCAACGCGATCCTGGTCAACACGACTGGCACAACCTGGAAATTTTTGAACGTTACTTCGGTGATACCGACATAACTGCCAGCTTTGCTGACGACGGCGATGGGAGCCGCTCCGCCTGCGGGTGGGGTGGTCATCCTCAGGTAGGGCGGCTCCTGTCTCCGACCACCCCGGAGACAACATGGCAAGACACGAGACTGTATATATAGGCGTGGTAGGCTCGGACCTGGAATATGGTAGCGCACGCGACACCATAGAGGCAATCGTGCGCAGGCCGGGCGATTCTATTCAATACGTGCGCGCTACAAAGGGGTTCGAGGCGCGCCAGCGCCATATCGACGCATTTATGGCAACCCACCATGACTTTATCTGCCTGCTGGATCAAGACATGGTGTTTCAACCTGAGACAGTTGCCCATTTCCGCTCACTAAATAAACCCTATATTTCCGGCTTCTATTTGCGGCGCCTGACCGATCCGATCGCGCCTGTTTGGTATCGGCCCTATAAGGGCGTTTGGCCCCTGGAACCCTGGATCGGACTGCCATCCCGTGACAGATTGCACCCAATCGGCGCGAGCGGCTGGGGCTGCATTTTCATCCACCGCGATGTTATTGCGGCTACCAGGAAAGTGTTGAAGGGCGAGTGGTACGTGCTTGAGGACGACATGGATGTCTGGCCTTATGATCTGGGCGAGATCATGCGCGCCATACGAGGGTTGCGGGCATTAGTAGATGAAAAACCAAGCGCCAACATCGTGCGCGCGGCCCTGAAGGATTATGTAGCAGCGCTAGAAAGCGAAATAGTACCCCTGCGCTGTGACCGCGACATTATAGGCAGTGATATTCGTTTTCCGGTGTACGCGCTGAAAGCTGGCTATCAGTTACTTGGGGATGCCAACATATCGCCGGGCCACATAGTTGATTATCCCCTCAGTATCCGGGAATATATGGAGTTCTCGCCTGCGCAACTGGAAAAGGGGCGCAAAGATACACATGAGTACGTATTGAGAGAGCGGCGCAGATTTAAAGACCAGAAAGCGAGATTACTAGAATGACAGCCTATCTTTATCCTAACCCCGATCCTGGCTTTGGCACCTGGACTTTACCGATAGAAGCCCCCCGCATTTTGTTTATTGCCCCCGGTCCGCTCCAATGGGCGAGCACCCGCCTTCGCGCCGCCTGGCCCGCCGAATATATTCCCGGCGCACAATGGCAGGAAATCAAGCGGGAGATCCCGGATGATTATGATGTCTATGTCTATGTAAAGACAATCAACCCCGATGGCATATCCAGGCAAATCGAAGAGGGGAAACAGGTGTGGTGGGACTTGTGTGATCCGGTGCATTGGCTGGACCCCAAGAATGCCCGCTATATGGCAGACTTATCGACCGGGATAGTCACCAGCAACCAGGCACTTACCGACGATTTCAATATCTGGTACGGCAGAGCAAAGGCGATTACGATTCCCGATCGGATCAAACTGGGCCATTACCCGGCTATCAAATATCACAGTCATGCCAATCCTGTACGCCTGATTTGGTACGGCGCGGGGCAGAATCGCATAAGCCTGTTCGCTGCCGTAATGCCGTTGGAGCGATTGGCCACCAATGGTATAAATATCGAGCTCACCATCATGGATGACCGCGTTCAACAATGGGAGTTTACCAACAGTTTCCCGGTGTATTTTGTGCCCTGGCAATTAGAACGGGAGGCCCAGATTATCGCCGCCCATGATATCGCTATTGTGCCCCCGTATCCCGGCCCCTGGGGCGCGGTGAAATCCAACAATAAACTATTGACCGCCTGGGCCTGTGGATTGCCGGCTTGCGATTGCCAGGATTACGATTATCTTTATGAGCTGGCGACCGATTCCGGGCTACGTAATCACGAGGCCTCTGAGGGATATTCTCGATTGATAAGAGACTTCGACATCGAACAATCCGCCAAGCAGTGGAAAGCATTATTGGAGATATGATTACTTTTCTTGATTTGGGCGGATATGGCAGACTCGGCAATCAGATGTTCCAGATTGCCAGCACAATGGGGATTGCGCGCCGGATTGGGTTGCCCTGTGTGTTCCCGCCGTGGGAATATGCGCGCCATTTCAAATTAGAAATTCCGCAATCAAGAAGGCGAGACTCGCTGCATGGATACAAATGGCAGCTATATGAGGAGCAGGGGGCGGGATATAGGGAAATCGTTTTGGACCCACAAATCAACTGGAATCTACATGGCTATTTCCAGAGTTGGCGCTACTTCGAGAATATCAAACATCAGTTGCAAACCGTGTATTTTGCTTTTGTAGGCAATACCACGTCACTGCCCTATACCAGCATACACGTCAGGCGCGGAGATTACGAGCAGCGAAGAAACGTACATTTCGATCTGTGGCCGGATTACTACCGGGAGGCCATGAGGGTTATCGAAGGACCGTATCTGGTATTCTCGGACGATATTGAGTGGTGTCGTAAGCATTTCAAGGGCGTAGTTTACTGCCATATCAAAGACCCAATTGATGCCATGCACATAATGAGCCGCTGCCAGGATAATATCATTGCCAACTCATCTTTTAGTTGGTGGGCGGCGTACCTGAACCGCAACCTGGATAAACGCGTGATTGCTCCAAATAATTATGTAGTGGGCGAGACAAGCGATGACCGCTTGCCGTCGGAATGGATAAGAGTATGAAAATCAACCCGCGTGGTTATTGGGAAAACGAGACTGACGAGGGGCATGGCGTTGATGAGAGCATAGCCGAAGCCCTGCTATCATTTTTCAAACATGAACCCAAGAATTTTTTAACTATTCTGGATGTGGGATGTGGTACGGGCTTTTATACCCGGTACCTCAGGCGGGGAGGAAGGTTTTGCCTGGGCTATGATGGTAATCCGCACACACATCTTCTAAGTGAAGGACAATGCGGGAGAGCAGATTTTTCGCGGCCCCAACATCTGGATAAGTTTGATTGGGTACTATCCCTGGAGGTGGGTGAGCATATTCCGCCAAAATACGAAAGAATATTCATCAACAACCTGCACCGGCATAATGAGCGGGGAATTGTCCTGAGCTGGGCTATCCCCGACCAGGGCGGTGACGGGCATGTAAATTGCCGTAGCAATGAGTACATTAAGGGGATATTCGCTAGTTTGGGTTATTCTAACGATCTTGAGGCAGAGGCAGAATTGCGGCGAGCAGCAACTAACTGCTACTGGCTGGCAGATACACTCATGGTATTTCGGAGGGGGACATAATGTTAGGTATCATTCCCGCGGCGGGAAAGGGGATGCGCTGGGGCGGCTATTATAAAGAGCTACTGCCCCTCGGCGATGGTCGTTGGCTGATTGATAGCGCGGTAGAGGCGCTGACCGCGGGGGGCTGCGAGCGTATCTGCATCGTAACGGCGCCAGAGAAAGCAGGCGTACACGCGACCCATTTCAGTAAGACGAAATACAACGATCTAAATATCTTCTTCGTCATCAATAGAAACATGCACCATGATATATTCGGTTCATTGGAAGCGAGCTTTCCCTACCGCGAGAGTTATAACTTTATGGCCTTTGCCGATACGCTGATACCAGAGGATGCGTTCTGCAATCTGCCCGGTAAACCGTTCGTGTTGGGTACGCACATCACGACTATGCCCGAGCGCTTCGGCGTGATCGACGGCGAGAAGGTTATCAATAAATCCGCAGAGTTGGCAGGCAGGGAAATGGCCGCCTGGGGTACGCTGACCTGGTCAAGCGAGGTGGTAGATTATTGGCTCTCGCTGGATGTGCATGATTATACCGATGCTATCAACCTGGCAATCCATAAATACGGCTTTGCAGAAAAGCGCCTGGACTATTACTATGATTTTGCTGCCTGGGGCGATTACAAATGCTGGATCAAGTCACTGTCATAACGTTTGCCGCTACGCCTATTCACCGCCGCCTGGCGAATGAGTTCGAGGCGATGTATGCTGATCACTTCGGCAATTATCACTGCTACACGGCCGAATGGCTGGCAAAGCAGCCTTTCTACAAGGATAATCCCCAAGTATTCCGCTATGCCAAATACCACGGCTATTTTTTATGGAAACCATTCATCATCCAACGCGCTCTGCAATCCGGGGCGAAGTTTATCCTATACTGCGATAGCAATCTGCGCTTCCTGGATTACCTGCGCTTCGAGACGGCGTTTCAGGCGCAGATAGCCAGCCAGGGAGTATTCTTGATTAAATACTCTCAGCATGCTAATTCCCGTTGGACCAAACGGGATGCGTTTGTCCTAATGGATGCGGATAATTCGCGCTACCACGGTGCACGGCAGGTCTGGTCAGTCATCCAGGGCTATAGTAAGTGGTCATATAGCCACAACCTGCTATCTGAGTACCTGGAGTATTGCCGTGATCCCCATATCGTCACGGAGGAGCCTAACGCCTGCAGACTGCCCAACCTGCCCGACTTCGAGGCTCACCGCTGGGAGCAATCGGTATTATCCATCCTGGCAGAGAAATACAGCGTCGAGTGCGTAGATTATATGCAAGCCTATCAATGGATTGATAAAGTTTACCCGGCCGACCTGGTGCAGTACAAGGCAGGCGTAGAACCCCTGGCGGTGCGCGATGTTTGAGCACGCCTACTGTATCAACCTGGATAGCCGCCCGGATCGCTGGCAGTTGGCGAAAGCGGAGTTCGAGCGGGTGGGGTTGGAGGTCGAGCGCATTCCCGGTGTGGTTTACCAGGGTACAGATGACCCGCGCCGCAATGCCTGTATCGGTTGCCATCTGAGCCATGCCGAGGTGCTCAGGCGAGCGATCCGGGCAGGATACAAGAGCACCTTGATACTAGAAGATGATGTCAAATTCATTGACCAGCCTGGGCCGATACTCCGCCAAGCGGCAGAGCAGCTCCCGCCGGATTGGGATATGCTCTATCTGGGAGCCAACATCGAACATCCCATGCGGCAGATAAGCACGAACCTGGCGCGGCTGACGGGGGCGCGGTCGACCCACGCTATCATTGTCCGGGATAGCATGTATGACCTACTACTAGCAGTAAACGCGGATCTCGCCATTAAATACGGGCATAACGATATGTACTATGAATTCGAGATCATACCCTATCATAACTGCTTTATCACCATACCCATGCTTGCAGTGCAGCGGGAGAGCTATTCGGACGTGTTGGGGCAGAATGTCAGATACCAGGACTGGATGCAGGAAAGGTACGATCAATGGCTTTCGTAACTTTTATCGTGCCGACTATCGGACGGGATAGCCTGCACCACACAATCAATAGCCTACTGGCACAAACCGATCCGGATTGGGATGCAGTGATACTGTTCGATGGCGTGGCAATTACCTATAACCCTGGGGATCCCCGCATACAGGTATATCGTCAGGATGAGCCCACAAACAATTGTGGATTAGCCCGGAACGAGGCTATCAAATACGCCTCTGGGGAATGGCTGGCATTTGTAGATGATGACGATTATGTATTGCCCACCTATACCGAAAAATTGCGGAGATATGCGCCGAATCAAGATATCATCTTGTTCACTTTCAGAATAATGAATACCGGGGTTTTACGACCTTCGCCTGGTGTGGACAAGATAACGCGCGGCGAGACGGGCATTTCGTTTGCTGTCAGGCACGCATTCAGAAAGCAATATGATTTATGGTTCACTGAAGGCATACAGGATGATTACCGATTTCTATATGCCGCAGAGCAGGCGAACGCGCGCATCCTGATTACTCATGACGTGCAATACATTGTGCCCTCCATTGGCGGGCTGGGCGTGTGGAGGCCCAATATTCTAGCTCCCGCCGATTTTGGCAAACTCACCAAATACTATTCGATCATAGTGACGGGTCCACAACGCTCGGGCACCAGGATCGTAGCACAGATGATTGCCCAGGATACAGGCAAAGAATACGTAGACGAGAAACGATTATTTGCCGATAGCCTGTATAAACTGCGCACGTTTCTGGGTTATCCGACTATCATCCAGGCGCCCGCGTTGTGTGCTTATGCTCATGTGTTCGGCCAATTCAATGATGATATGGCTGTGGTTCTGGTACGGCGTCCAATAGAGGAAATTATCGCCAGCCAGGCACGGATTGAGTGGGATGGTGAGCCGATCGAGCGGCTGCGCTACCCGCAACTGGACGCGCCTATATCGGTCATTAAATATGCCTATTGGGATCAATATCAGCGCCACAGGATACTCCATCCGTATGAAGTGGAATATCAATCATTGAGTAGTCATCCGCTTTGGATACCTCCAGAAAAGAGGAAGAATTTTAAGTATAACCAAACTATGATAAAATAGTGATGGGGGAAATATAATGCCGATATACATCTACACAGACGAGCACCGTCATTATATGTCATTCACCGAGCCGATGCTATTTACGGGGGTGCATGTTTGCGGCATTTGCGGCGCGAAAATGTGGCGCAAACCGCAGGCCATTACCGTGATTTGGGCTGGCATGAAACCCAGCACGGGGGAATACTCGCCTGCTATCAGGCGGCACATTGAGACGCTCGACGAACAGCGGGATAAATTTATCGAGAGGAAAGAAATTCATGAGAGAGGTTAGCTATATCGTCAAAAAGCCGTTCAAGTATGGGGGACGCATCTATCGTCCCGGCGAAGAATGGGAGCCAGACGGCGGGCGATTTGATGAAGTAATTATAGACCAGCAAAGGCTGGTTATGACTGTTTATGCAGGCGCAGCGGAGAAACCGAAACGCCAACAAAGGAGAGTAAAAAATGCCGCCTAATCGTTTCGCACATGCCGGGCTGATCCCGGTAGGTTTTCAGAAATCCACATTGTCCAACAGCACCGCGGTTGCTGTCAACTCCACCTGCCGGGGCGGAACCGTGCTGGATATCGGTGTGGAAACTAACCATGCCAGATATCGGATGGATGGTACCGATCCGACTTTGACCACCGGGGTAATTATCCCCAAAGACCTGGCACCATTCCGCTTCTCGGGATACAACGGTACATCGCAGCTTAAATTCCAGCGGTCCACGGGGAGCGCGACTATCAGCATTATGGCCTACCGTGAAGGGCCGGCGAGGTAAATCATGACGCTCAGAGGCGATAGCTATGGCACAGTTGCCGAAGTCTTGGCCTATACCCGCCACCTGCTGGATGGGGAGAACAATTTTGGCAATGCCACGCGCCCGACGTTGACTGAAGTCGAGAAATTCATCGACCGCGCAAGCGGCGCGCTGAACACAGCCCTGAATACCCGTGGCCTGAAAACGCCGGTGACGAACAGCACGGCAAAACTATCGCTGGATGATTGGGTAGTCTCTAAAGCGGTGGCTTATATAGAGCTTACCCAGCGCGGCACGGGCTATGGCGAGGGCGAGGGCAATCGCGCGGCGAGATTTGTCAGCCTGAATGCCGATGCCCTTGTCTTTGTGAAACAAGCCGAGCTCGGGTTCAAGCGCTTGGGGGTAACCGAAAATTATCGGCTGAGCGATGGGCTGGCATTCACCGGGCAGACCGCGCAAGCAGACCGCGCCGACCCGGACGATTCTGCATTGGAGCAGCCCAAGTTCGCGCGCGGGCTGTTTGACAATCCATGAGCTATTCGACCGGCGAGGCAGCAATATTGACGGTTCTGCGGGCAGATGATAGTTTCGCGGCCAACAATACCGCCCGCGCCAATTGGAAGGTGCTTAATTCGGGCAAGGGCACAAAGGGGACGTACGTTATCCTCAGACCAGGCGAATCGTCAGTGCTGTGGATCTCACCAATCATTTACATGGCGACCTATATCACAGTGGCTGAGGTCTGGCAGCGATACACCGATGACGCAACCACCCAAGCCAACCTGTACACCGCGGTCGCCGATGTAATGAATGCCCTGATGCCCGAGCGCAGGCTGAATAGCTCGGCAATTACCGACGCGACCGTAAGAGCAATACCAGTTATTACGGAGATGTGGAAGGATAGCGCCGATGGCCCATCCTGGCTCAAGCAGGAAGTAGCAGTTGAATGGAAGGAAGAAACAGAAATCACATTCACAGATTAGAAATTAGGGAGGAAAAAAATGGCTCACCAGACGTATAAATCAAAGGTCATCAAGATCGACAATGCCTCGGGAACGCTGACCGCCATCACGGGGAGCGTCAATCAAGATTCGCTCCAGGGGATATTAAATCTTCTGGAAGACGTGGGCATGGGTGATTCAGATGGCACAGTTTTACCCGGCGTACACCGCAAGACAGTTTCCCTGAATGGATGGGTGAATAGCACCACTGAGGGTATTTTCGGCCCGCTGGCGACCGCGCGCACAAGCATCAGCAAGACCTATGAGGTCTATAACGGGCTCAAATATTACAACGGCGAGGTATTCCCCGGCAATGTGCAATTCTCCGGTAATGCTGACGACATGCAGGTCTGGAGCGCGGATTTGACCTTCGATGGCGCGGCTAACCGAACCAGTGTGGGGCTATAGGCCCGGAAAGGCGCAACGATGGAATATAAAAACGACGAACTCCAGGTAAAGTTCACTTTGCCCGACCACCCTACTGTGAAGATCGTATTGCAATACGATACTCTCATAGAGTTCAACGTAGGTACAGCCCTGTACATCCGCCTCTGGATGGCGGCTCGGGATGTCATCGACGATTGGGAATGCCCTCATGCAGCCCTGGACACGAACTTGGACGAGGCCGGAAGCCCAGAGGCTATTGAAGCCATCAAGTGGGCCGGGCTGGTAACATTTGGACATTTCAGGAAGCTGAACGAGATCCCAAAAAACTGATTGAGGCGGCGGTCAAAGCGGCAGACGAGGGGGAAACGCCGCCACCCGAGCTACGGTTGGCCTGGTGGTGCGAGCAATGGAACGCACTACCCGAAAACGGGGGATTGTACCAGCAAGACCATAAAACCATCCGGCGCATGACGGCGCTTACCAATATCTATAACCTGGTAACGAGGGTGAGGAATATGAAGGGCGCGCAAATCCACAACTTGACGACTTCCGAGCGCAGGACTTTGCGCGCCTTGCGTGATGAGGGATTGTTGTAATGGCAGATGTCAGAATTCGGGTAGTTGGCGAGGACAAGGCCAGTCGTGAGCTAAAGAAGGTCGATAATTCGCTTGCCAACCTGAAAAAAAGCGCGGCGGGGGTTGGGGGCAAAGAGGGATTCGGCGCCCTTCAGGATGGTTTGAAAACCATCGCAAAGGCTGCAGCCATTGCAGGCGTGGCCATTGCGGCTCTCGAAACCGCCAAAAAGGCTTTTGATTTCACCCGCGAGGGCGCACAATTAATGCGCCTGGAGGCCTCGGGCGAATCGCTGGCCGCCTCGCTAGGCTCTAACCTTGACACAATCGTTTCCAAATTAAAAGAAGTTTCATTCAACACTATCTCAAGTGCTGATGCCATTGGCGCAGCCAACCGCGCCATGATGCTCGGATTGAGTGCGGACGCAGATAAGCTCGGGGCGCTCATGGAGGTTGCCTCTTTCCGCGGGCGCGCAATGGGATTGTCTACTACCCAGGCATTCAGCGATATCGTTACCGGAATCGGGCGCTTGTCGCCGCTCATCCTAGATAACCTCGGCATTATCATCGACCTAGAGCGCAGAACCCAAGAATGGGCAGATGCCAATGGGGTGGCTGCTGCCTCTATTGATGCCGCCACCAAAAGGCAAATATTATTCAATTCCGTTCTAGAGACAGGCAAGAAGCAAATCGAGGCCGCTGGGGGCCTGGCTCAGGACACCGCGGGCGAGTTCGAGGAGCTTACCGCGGCCTGGAATGATTTTATCGATTCCCAAAAGAAAGCGGCAGCGGAGGGACTTGGCGGGCCAGGCGCCGTTGCAGAAGAATTGCGCCATATCACTGCCGTTCAAGAGCTCGGCAGAGCTTTAAGAGAGGCCTATGAGGCTGGCAAAATATCCTCTCAGGAATATTCGGAAATAGCCCGAATTTCCAATGATAGAACCCGTGGCGTGGAAGATGCCGTGATCGCGCTTGACGTTGCCATTCATGGCATGAATATCCGTGCCTTTCAATTCAAAGATACTGGATATATGCCCGAACTCGAAAAAACCGAAATTGCCGCCATTAAAGCCGCCATTGCCATAGACCAGCTTTCCCGCGCTGCTCAGCGTGGCAAACCGCTACAAAACCTGATTGACGAGCGCGCTGTTGAACAGGTGGAAGATGCAGCCAAGGCGATGGACGAGCTACAATCAAAAACAAAGGACTTGTGGAATACGCTCAGCCAGGAGCCCACTTCGTTTATCGAGAGCTTTTTGGAGGATTTGGACTGGTTCGCGGCTGGCGGCTGGCGATTGACAGAGGCAGCCCAGGCGGTAAAAGAGGGGGTGGTCCAGGGAAAGTTCACCCCAGAAGAGGGGCGGCAATATATGGGGGCGATCTACGCGGCCACCCAGGATTTGCAGGTTGACCTGAACAATATTACTGCAGACGAAGCTGCCAAAAATATCGAGGATACGCTGGGTTGGTCCCTAAAAGAGGCCAAGGATTATATCAGCGGGACAGAGGGGATCAAGGGGGCCTTGGAGGCTATCACATTCAAGGAATGGCGGATTGATATCCGTTTCAACTATATTGGCGATGCGCCCCCGGGTTGGCCCACTGCGCCGGGACAGGGAGAATTTGAATATACTCCCCCAGGGCCTTCTCGCCCATTCGGGGAAAACGATGTGATGATGGGCAACGGCAAGCCTGGCGCGCCAAATATCACCATCCAGGCTATCAATATCTATCCTACACCAGGGATGGATGAAATCGGCGTAGGCAGCGAAGTGGTGGGAATTATTATGGATATGGCCGAGGCGAATCGGGGCGGCGAGTTTGCGGGGATTGGATATGCGGGATAAAACATGGGATATATAGCCAGGCTAACAAAGGGTGAGTTTTCGCTGGACCTCTCCAGTGGGCGATACAAATTGGGGGACGATTTTGTGCCGCCGACAACCATCGAGCAAGTACAGACCGCGGGCGGGACAGCCACGAACCGATTTGGCGGCGCCGAACGGGTAGGGCTGGTTGCAACCAATACGCAATTAAATTTCGGCGTGCATATCAGCGCGGCCTCGTCTGCGGAGGTCGAGCAGGCTATCCGAGATATCGACAAATACCTGCGCCAGGCTGGGGACGAGAGCGAGCCATTGTATTTCGAATGGCGCCCGGACAATAACGTGCCCGCCGAGCCGATCTGGGGGCAATTTGGAGCATATCTGAAAAGTGAGGTGGTATTCGGTGCAGTATTCAAGCCGCGCGAATACGGCATTGCTGGCCTGCGCGAAAAGCGGCTTCCAGGTTGTCAGGTGGAAATGGAGATCAAGCCCTATGCGCGGGGGTTGAGCCAGCGCGTGGGTAGCGCGAAGGGGTTTATCTGGGAAAACAATATCTTCTCCGAGGACGGATTGAATGCCGGATTGCATATTGGCGAGGCAATTACAAATCAGCACACTAACCCGATATTTGGTCATGCCACGTTTGATAATGGTTGGACAGCCCTGGCCAATCTTACGGTATCGAGAAATACCGATAAGCGTTTTCGGCTGTTTGGCAAAGCCTCAGCCAAGATAACTTCGCGGTCAACAACGCTAAGTTCATTCACTCAATCATTGACTATCGGTGGGGGGGGGGGGCCTGATAACTCTATATCCTATTACGTGAAACTTCCGAATGGCGGTACCGTCTCGTCTACACAAGTCGTTATCCGCTATAATGGAGCTAATCAAACGACTACATATACAGAAGCCTCCAATGGTTGGTGGCGTATATCGGTAGTCGGGGCGGGGACAGGTTCAGCAGCAGATTGTGGGATTTTAGTCAAAAATGGGTATACCGTCTATCTGGATGGAGCGCAGGCGACAAATCAAGCCGCAATACGCCCACTAATCCACGGCGATTTGCTTGGTTGTGCTTGGGATGGCACGGCCCATGCCAGTACCAGCACATCAACGATTGCGTATCTACGTTTTCCAGAAGGGCAATTATTCGACGTGGGCGGCGGTACGATGCGGATTGTCTGGAAAGCGGATAACGCAAGTACGATTTATACGGCCGATGGTTATTTTATAAGCACCTTAAGTTTGAGATTTGATGCAAGCTCTGATAATTTTATCTTCACTGATGGGACAAACAGCGCCACCGGTGCAACGCGCTCATTTTCCGCAGACGATACATTCGTCATTCATTGTACCTGGAGCAAGACTAATGGATTGAAACTCTACGTTAATGGTGCGGCAGATGGGGCGGGCAATGCCACATATACACCGCCGACCTTGGGCACCTGGTTATATTTGGGCTCGTCTAGCGCTCCAAATCAGCATCTCGGCGGCACGTTCAAGGGGTTGGAATTCTATTCTCATGAAATGACCGCCGCTCAGGTATTGGCGGATTATAACAATGCTCAACCCCTGATAGCCGACAATCAAATGCTCGGACCAATACCGTACCGCTGGACAAAAGACGGCGATGACATTGTGGATAACTGCATACAGGGCAGCACCTATCACAATTATGCCGTATTCGGCGGTATACCGGGCAATGTGCCCGCGGAGACCGAATTCCTGATTGATGTAACCACGATGGGTAGCGAAACCAAGCTGATGCTTGGATTGGCCGAATTGGATGGATGGATCGACCCGGATGGTAATTTCTGGCGGGATGCCTCAGGGACAGCAACTACATCTGCCGACGTGGGCAGCGCGGTAAGAACCGAGGCGGTGAATACCACTGTAATTTATCTGACTGCGGTGGCGGACATTGACAGCTTTGCCAACCTGGAGGGGCGCAGTATGGCGCAGGTACTCCGCCTGACGGATGCGGGCGACAATCTGACTGCGGCAACATTCTGGGATTTAGTTGGCAGTAACACTGTGCTTACCGATTACAAATCCCTGGCCGCGGCCAATTCGACCTCGAAAGTGTTCGTGCTGAACAATATCCTCATGCCCACGCGCCGTGACTTGCTGGCTCACCGGCGCAGCTCGTCTATTGTCCTGGATGACCAATTCGATATCGGCCCAGCCCTTTTGCGCTCCGTCGCGGGCAGCGCCAATGTCACTGTGGATTATATCTTCCTCATGCCGCGTCCATTCCTGGAGCTGACCTATTCCGGGTTGACCACCTCGGATTATTTTCTCATCAGTGGTCGGGAGGCATTTATCGTCCAGGCCAGTGGCGCACAATACAATCTGACTGGCAAACCCTCGACTGTGGGGCGGGATCCAATCGAACTTGTGCCCAATAAAATCAATGTAGTATTTACCCTCCTGGGCGGCGATGGGGAAAATAATACCATCACGCGCACCCTGACCCATACCTATACCGATATCATTCCGAGGTACGCAATTGCATGAATTACCCGCCCAACGCCCTGACGATAGAGGCTTATTCCTCAGGCACGACCCAAATCCATGACCTGCCTGGCGGGCTGGCTCAGCCTAATGGCCTGGCCTTCCAGACCATCTATCCGGGCGGTATCTATGCGACCGCCTCTTTTTACGTGGCACGCAACGTATTCAATCATTGGCTGGTGAAAGGCGCGCGTCGGGTAGTAATCCGCAATGGGCGGGCAATCGTATACGAGGGCTATATAGCCAACCTCCAGCGGTCGCTAGAAGAGACCGCTCAGGGCATAATGATCCGTTGCATTGGCGCCTGGGGAAAGATCATGATGGGATGGCGATGGCGCAAGCGCTGGGCTGATCAGCGGGTAAGTGATGATATCTGGCAATGGGACACAACCGCGACCGCGGCAGAAAAAGCGGACATCGATCGCAGCAACCGGCTGAGGATCACGCCAAAAAACGTATTATGGACCAGTGGACAGATTGCCCTGGTAACATATGCGATGCCAACCGGAGAACTGGTCCAAAAAATTGCCTATGATTATAACCAGGCTGGCGCAAACATGAAGATTAGTTTTTATGATGCCACCAATGGGGAACAGATTATCGTCTCGGGCGGCGGCAGCGGTACAGCGCAGACATATTCGCCAGCGACCGCAGTCAATTCCATTCAATTCCGCCTTACAGCAACCGGCACGCATACTCCCGCCTCGGATGGCACAGTATACGGGCAAATCAGCAATATCATGATCTATTCGCGGGATGCTACGCCGATCACCGTGGAGAAGGTTGCGGCTGATATCGTGACAGAAGTCACTGATATGAATAGTGATACCTCGTTCATTGATACGCCAGCAAGCGCTCTGACCATCGAGCCATTCATGGCTGACGACTACGAGACCGTGGCTGAAATATTGGATGCGGCGGTAGCCTCCGGGGATGGCGCTAATAATCGCTGGGCCTGTGGACTGCACCACAGCGAGAGGGCGACTACGCCCGATGGGAAGCCGGTATTGTTACTTGAACAATATCCGGATACCGATGATTACGATTATGTAGTGAGCGTTGATGAGCCCAATGTAGTGGGCGGGATAAATATCTCGCAGGACGTGGACGCAATTGCCAATTGGGTTGTGGTGTCTTATGTCGATGAAAATGGCTGGCTCCTGTTCCGCTCGCCCGATGATAATGCCAGCCTGAAGGATCAGACCAGTATTGATGAGTACGGTATCCGGGCGGTGACCCTCCATATTGGCGACGGCACAGGTGATTTGGCGGATAGCACTGGGATACGCTATCTGGCAACGTACAAAGACCCGCAATGGCGCCTGATTGGATCGCTCACTCTCCAGAGCTACATCCGCAAAAAGTCAGGCGATATAGAGCCTGCCAGCCAGGTACACGCCGGGAAGCGTATCAAGGTCGAGAATTTCAAGGAGGA
>Ga0209341_10000811_pt1 | contig 31767 bp, 37 predicted proteins | sample RifCSP13_2_FD_184020 | JGI IMG/M metagenome (GOLD analysis project Ga0209341, IMG submission 184020) | Soil microbial communities from Rifle, Colorado - Rifle CSP2_sed 13_2 (SPAdes) (version 2) | ecosystem: Environmental > Terrestrial > Deep subsurface > Rock core/Sediment | place: Rifle... | reverse complement strand
AGCGTTTATTAAGTGGATGGGAACAAATCTGGACGACATCCTGTGCGAGCAGCATGAAAGGACAGTAAGTTCCGACAACTGTGTCAGTTTCGAAGGAAAGACCCTTCAAATTCCTACGGATGAATACAGGTGCAATTACATAAGGGTAAAGGTAAGGGTGCATCGTTATACTGACGGGTCTATGGCTGTATTTCATGGTCCTCGCAAGCTTGCTGATTATGATTTTAAAGGTCAACTAAAGGAAAGGAGGAAGAGGGCTGCGTAGAGTTAGGCAAAGCCATCAGGCTGGGGCAGGAAAGGCACTTCGGGCTACGCCCTACGTGCCTTTCCTGCTGAATCTAAAAGTGGACATTTCATTTGCTCTAAAAACGGACAATTCTATTTGTTGACAACAGGGGAGATAAATCGTTGTGCTTGACAATGATTCTCACTTGATTTATAGTTAACGAAACTTTTGGTGCATTAAGTTAAAATATAATTATCCTTTCTTTTATTTCATAGTGAAATATTTATGCCGTCTTCAAAGAATAATCTAAAATTGGATAAAACTCTGGAGCAAATCAAGAAGGAAAGGTTTGTCCATAGCCTCTCTCATATTATCTATGATAAGGTTTCCACTCTTTGGCACATTGATAAAGAATCAGAAGAACTCATGTCGCAGATAGCTTCAAAGGTTGTTGTAGGGATTTTTTGTTTAGAATACCTTTCGCACATCCATTTATTGGTAAAGAAAAAGGCCCGCATAAAGAAAGATATTACAGCATTAGATTTATCAAATGAAAATTTCATGGCTGCTGTAAAGTCAAGGCTTTCTCATAAAGAAATTGCTGACCTTTCCAAAAAAACTGCACATCGGCTTAAAAGGATTTTTGACTCCATAGACATAAAAACTTTGGAAGACTTAACAAAGATGGCGCATACAGGCGATTATCTTTTATCTTCTTTGCATGATATGAAGGATTCCAACCATGAAGAATATAGTCTATGGTTGTCTTCAATCCCTTATTATTATGAAAAGGACCTGCAACACCTTGGTCTTATTAAGTCAAGGCCTGATTCATATATAGATGAGTCTGTTTCAAATAGCTATACAGCATCTTTCTGGAATGCCCAGTTTCCTGCCGAATATTTTCATCAAGAAAAGATATATTCCAGCCACCGCATAAATCTTAACGCACACCTTTCGTCAGAGGCAACAGAGGAGGGCTATTTCCCCTGCACCAAATCAAGAGGCAAAGATAAAGGGGCATATTCAAGGGCAAGGAGTTAAGTCTTGCACATTAAAGAGAAACTCAAGGGTATTGATTTCCTCTTAAAGAAGGTATGTGCAAACAGGAATTCTATTTTACCTGCAAAGGTAAAATCAGGAAATATAGAAATGAAGCGGGAGGTTAAACATTCCTTTGATATTCCTGCCTCAACAAAGAGCAATAGATTCAGTATCGTTGTCAGGGATAAGGTTTCATTCTGCCCTGGCGCAGGGCCGTTTGATATAGAGATAGTCGTCATTGGTTTTGTTTTTCTTAAAGAAGAGATGAAGACATCTGCGCTGAAGACGTTGCTGAAAGATAGCAGCAATGCAAATTTTCTCATAAATCAATGTCTGCCTCATACCTCAGCGGCTGTAGCGTATCTCACCGACAGGATGGGTTTTAGCCCTATCATACTTGCCCCCAAATTTCCCCTCTTGAGGGAGGGATAAAGCCTTGCATGTAGATTTTTCTGTAGATGAAAGGTCGCTCAGATATATAGAGTCCATGGAAGATGACCCTGATATCAAGGCAGTTATTTCCATTCTTTTGGATAAAAGAAAAGAAGACTTCCACAACTATGCATCCATAGTGTGTTTTTGTTATAGAGAAGAAGACCTCATAAACTTGCCCGATGTGAAGCACCTTCCCAATAAAGTAAAGGCGTGGATAAAGAGAAAGAGTTTTGACCAAGACCCCGCCTATTTTACCTTTTTTAAACACCTATTTTCGCTCTACTCAGGCTTTGTTCAGACATACGAGGGATGGGATAAGCTGGGCAAACATAGAAGCGTAATTCCAGAAGCCTATATCTATCACAGGACAAAAGAGAAATATGCCTCAAAGCCTAAAGTTAAGATAGAGAGGGAATGTTTTGTTATTATAGACGGATGGAACAGCCGCGTCAATAGAACTAAAGATGAAGGCCAGAAGGTGGATATTGGCGTGTGGGATGATGATGCACAGCACGGAGAGGTTTATGAGATAAAGGTCAAGATGTATATAAAAGAGAAAGAGCATCAGCTCGAATTTCTGGAGACAATAAGAAAAATATCCAATAATAAGATTAATGTTTTTCTTGCGAGCTTTGCCCCAAAGCATGTTGTGCTTCAGCATCTCAAGACATTTTTCCCAAGCAGGGATTTGAGCCAGATAAATGTGTTGGGCGTCGATGAACTACAGGAACTATAATAAATTTTATGGAGAAGAAGGCGATAAATACCGATAAGGCGCCTAAGGCAATCGGGCCTTATTCACAGGCTGTAAAGGCGAATGGTCTTATATTCGTTTCAGGCCAGATACCAATAGACCCGAATACAAATGATGTTATTAAGGGTACTATTGCAGAGCAGACAAGGCAGGTCTTAAAAAATATAGGCAGTATTCTTGATGCTGCCGGAAGCAACTTTCAACATGTGGTAAAGACTACGGTATATCTGGTAGATTTAAAGGAATTCGGAGATATGAATCAGGTATATGGTGAATTCTTTACCGCCCCTTTTCCAGCAAGGGCTACCGTAGCGGTAAGCAGTCTTCCCAAAGGGGCTGATATTGAGATAGATGCAGTGGCAGTGACTAAAGGATGAGGTTGAGATTGCAAAGTGTCCTAAAGAAAAATTATCTTAACCTTAGCCTTAACCTTAAGTTTTAAGCTGCCTTTGTTACAACGCCTGATCTTAAGCATCTTGTGCAGACGCGAATTCTTTTTACTTGTCCATGGGAAACAGCTTTAACCGTTTGGAGATTGGGATTTCTGCGTCTCTTAGTCTTATTGTTTGCATGGCTAACGTTGTTGCCAAAACTCGGGCCTTTGCCGCATATTTCACAAACCATTGACATAATTTGTTACCTCCATAAAATATAAAAAGTTATATTTTCTACCATATCTTTACATTGATTGCAAGAATTTTATGAGAGCGTCATTTAAAAAAAGTGTTTTTCTTGTGTGTCTGGTAATTTTATTATTTGTATTTCTCATGTATCTGAATTTTGCTTATGACGCTGGAACATACAAGGAAGACGCAAGAACAGCAGACGCAATAGTAGTTCTTGCAGGTGGCTTTGGGAGGGTTGATAAAGGGGCCGAACTTCTTGCCAATGGCAGGGCGGGTTATCTTATTATTGCAGGCACTGATAAAGATGCAACCCTTAAATCAATATTCTTTAAGAATGATGTCAGGATCAACACAAAAAAAATTATATTGGAAAAGGTATCAAGAAGCACATATGAAAACGCTGTTGAGGCAAAAAAAAATATTGAAAAAATGGGGCTCAAATCAATAATCCTCATAACCTCGTATTACCATATGAAAAGGGCATCCTATGTCTTCAGCCGGATGCTGCCGTCTCATGTCGCGATACGCCTTTATCCTGTTACAACTCCTAATTTTGACGAAACAGCATGGTGGAAGGGGAGGGGGCCGATTCTGCTGACCGTGGAGTTTTTTAAATTTTACTGGTATAGGCTTTGGATATAAAAGAAAAGTCATTAGTCAAGAGTCAGGAGTCAGGAGTCAGGAGTCAGGAGTCAGAAGCAGTAAGTCTTTAGCTTCTGACTTTTGACTTTTTTATGACTCTTGACTGTTATTCTGGTAGTTTGTATCCCTTGCCAGCAAATTGGATATTTGCAGGGTCATCGCATCTTGGCGGCGACACTGCATGTACTCCCCCGCACTTTGGGCACTTAGCCACAAAGGTTTTCATGATAAAAGTCTCACCGCATCCCTGGCATTTAGCCTCTAAGCCGCCATCTGGGATTGGCGCATTCTTTATAGCGCCGCCGTGTGCATTATACACAAACTCTACCAGTTCTGCACCTTCAGAAAAAGGCCCTGCGCCTGTAGAGCAGCTTCCGCATTCACCCATAATAAACCTCCTTAATATCTAAATAAATTTATGATGTATTAACATCAAACTTAAAATATTGTATCTAACATGCAATTTAAAATCAATATATAATTGAATGTCTTTTACTATGACTTGAAGTGGGCAGGCAAATAAGGAAAAATAAAACAGTTAGTATAAGCTAATTTTTCAGAATTCCCTCTTTTAAACAGTAATATACTGTTTAAAGATTTTTGGATTTATAATTCTAAATCCTCACCTGCTCCAAGTATAATGCCTTTTGTGAGAGAACCCTTGAGCCCGCCTACAAACAGTTTGGGATCCTGTTTTATAATGTCAAAGGTGTTATAATGCATTGGTATTGCTATCTTTGGCCGTAAGAATTCAACCGCCTTTATTGCATCCTCAATGCCCATGGTAAAATTGTCACCAATGGGAAGAAGGGCTGCATCTATTCTGTTTATCTCGCCTATGAGCTTCATGTCAGAGAAAAGTCCGGTGTCTCCGGCATGATATATTGTTTTACTCCCCATGGTTATTACAAACCCGCATGGATTGCCTGTTGCGCCAGTATCTGTGGTTGAGCCGTGATGGGCGATTGCCAATTTTATCCTTCCAAACGGGAAGTTATAGCTTCCGCCTATGTGCATTGCATGACCAACAGCGCCCTTTTCAATGCAGTAATTCACCAGTTCAAATGTTCCGATAATAGTGGCCTTGTTGTTTTTGCTTATCTCAACAGCGTCGCCAAGATGATCTGCGTGTCCGTGGCTTACAAGGATTGCATCAATTTTTACATCACTTGGTTTAATCTTTGATAGTGGATTTCCTCTCAGAAAAGGGTCAATGATGATTTTGTGCCTGTCGGCATCAATAAGAAAGCACGCATGTCCGTGATAGGTAATTTTCATAGGTATCTTCTTACTTCTTTGTTGAATGGGGGTTTGACATGTTGAATGTGCCGTTTCTGTATAGCTATTGTAAATAATAGCTGATTCTTTTATAGAGTCAACACTTGATAAATCAAGAGATAATTCACAACGATACAGTTTAGCCCAAGATTTTTCTTGAGTTATTGTTATAGTATGTTTACAATTAACCGACAATACTAAAGGGGACGCTATGGATACCACATATGTAATAATTGGCTATGCCTTAATATTTATAACAATGCTTGCCATTATATTTATCGGAGGAAGGTTCATAAAAAAGATGCCTGTCAATACAGCAAAAAGGGTCAATCAAATAAGTTTCAGCCTTGTAATAGCCAGCGGCATTCTCCTTTATCTATTTCATAAATCAGTATTTATGTATCTATTCCTTGCATCTCTTGTTGTATTTTTCCTGTTTTTCAATTATAAAGAAGAAAAGGAAGGGGCTTAAAAAACAGCGGCAATAAGTTTATCCGCTCCTGTGTCTAAAAACTAAAAACAAAGCCTGCTCTTTTTTGTCAAAGGCCAACGCCTTCTATATCAATTCCGTTATCTTTTAAGAGTCTTGCTGTAATACCAGTACCTTCAACTAACTTCCCATCTCTATAAATACGATTTACACCGCAGGAAGGGCTCTTTTCTTTGAGCACGGCTTTGCTTGCGCCAAGAAGCTCGGCCATCTTTAAAACCTCGTTTGCGCCGTTTGTAAACTCTTTTGTCACATCTCTGCCATTTATATTAATAACCTTAACTGCAACTTTCCACTTCTTTTTTAAAGAGGGGACAGGTGGAATTACTTCAGCCTTTGGCCGTGGTGTGGGGAGGCCGCCGAGTTGTTCAGGGCAGATGGGGATCAATATTTTATGTGAATATTTTTTGATTATTTCTTTGTGCAAGGCATTGGTTCCATCATAGCGGGTATTTACTCCCAGAAGGCAGGCGCTTATGAGTATGGGGTTATGTCTGTTTTTCATTGTAAATCCGAAGCCAGAACCAATAAGGGTTCATATAAAGACATTATCGAATTTCAATACGATAAATCCCAATGACAAAATCCAACATCCCTCTTTTCTGGGGACAGATTTAAAATCTGTCCCCACAGGGGGGGGGCAGGGGGAGGAAGCTCAAAGTCCAAAATCTAAAGTTGTTACTTCTTTGAAATTTTTTGACATTGGGGTTTTGGATTTAATTTGACATTTGAGCTTTGAAATTTGACATTTTTAAACTTATTCAAAAATCTCCACCTTCGGGTTTTCCAGCGCCCCTTCAATTTTTCGACAGCCTTTTATAATAACCTTTCTCCCTTTTACCTCAATCCTTCCTTCTGCAAAAAACTTGATTGCCTGAGGATAAATCCTGTGTTCCTCTTTTAGAATTCTTTTAGCAAGCGCCTCTTCAGTATCATCCTCATGGACAGGCACAACAGCCTGAATTACAATCGGGCCTGTGTCGACGCCTTCATCAACCATGTGAACTGTGCAGCCGGAAAACTTTACGCCGTATTCCACTGCCTTTTCCTGGACATGAAGACCGGGAAATGCAGGAAGCAGGGCAGGGTGGATATTGAGAATCTTCAGGGGAAAGGCCTTGATAAAGGCAGGTGTCAGAAGCCTCATGAAACCTGCTAAAATCACGAGGTCTACAGAGTGAGATTTAAGAATTTCCACAAGGTGCTTGTCGCAGTCTTCTCTTGCAGGGAAGTGACTGTCCTGAATAATAAATGTGGGTATGTAATGTTTCTTTGCCCTTTCAATGGCATAGACATTCGCATTATTGCTGATAACTATCTTTATTTTTGCAGCAAGTTGTTTAGCCTCTATGCAGTCTATTATGGCCTGAAGGTTTGTGCCGCTGCCTGAGACAAGGATGCCAAGGTTAATCATATAATTAAGACCTGTTCTTCCTTCCTATCTCTTTTCCCTATTTCACCAATTAAAAAGGCTTTTTCTTTTAATCCCTTTATCCTATTGATAATTTTGTGTGCATCATTTTTTGACACAATAATTATCATTCCTATTCCGCAGTTAAATGTCCTGAACATCTCGCTTTCTGATACTCCGCCGCTTTGAATGAACTGGAATATAAACGGCATTTTCCACCCATCCCTTGAAATTACTGCCTTACAGTTATTGGGGAGTATCCTCGGTATATTTTCAATGAGTCCGCCGCCTGTTATATGGGCTAAACCATTTATGGTAAATTTATCTCGAAGGGCTTTTATGGTTTTTACATATATCTTTGTAGGTGTAAGAAGCTCATTGCCAAGACTTCTTTTAAGCCCTGTTATCCTGCTATTAGGCTTTAATTTCAGTTTATCAAAAAGCACTTTCCTTGCCAAAGAGTATCCATTGCTGTGCAGGCCGCTTGATGCGAGACCTATTATCCTATCGCCTGGCTTTATATTTGAGCCGTCTATAATCTTATTCTTTTCAACTATGCCAACAACAAAACCTGCCAAATCATATTCGCCTTCTTCATAAAATCCGGGCATCTCTGCTGTCTCGCCGCCAACTAATGCGCATTCTGCCTGTTTACATCCCTTTGCGATGCCCTTAATTACTGTGGCAGCAATTTTTGCATTCAACCTTCCTGTTGCAAAATAATCCAGAAAAAACAGAGGCTCTGCCCCGCTTACAATCACATCATTTACACCCATTGCAACGAGGTCTATTCCAACGGTATCGTGCCTGTTAAGCATGAATGCAATTTTTAGCTTTGTTCCGACGCCATCGGTTGATGATACGAGCACAGGGTTTTTATATTTTTTTCGGTTCAGCGAAAAGAGGGCGCCAAAGCCGCCAATGCCTGCAAGAACCTCTGGCCGCGAAGTGGCCATGGCAAAGGGTTTTATAAGGTCTATAAGCCTTTCACCTTCATCTATATTTACACCGGCTTTTTTATAGGTAATTCCTTGCAAGTCAAATCCTCTGTCTTGTTTCTATGTTTTTGCGTTTTTTGCGTTAAAGATTAATCTAAATAGCTGTTAAAGTCAACTCTTTCATAGACAAAAATCAGTGTCTTCCACACTGTTAAGGTATGGCCTGCACAGTCTTCTTAAAAAATATCTTGACAGAGGGTAAAGCCTTCTGTTAAATTTTAAACAAAAAGTTTCTGTATAGAGAGTAATTATTTCCGCGACTGACGGAATTAAGGTGGCTACCACCGGGGAGCGGAAGATAATAAGAAAGGCCGACCGTCTGGGCATAAAGAACAGATTGAAATATCTGTTTTTAAATGTCAGACGGTTTTTTATTGCCTAAAACAAGTTTATCTGAAAAGTTTATCTGAAAAGGTTTGACAATTGTATGGCAAACTGATACTTAATTTATTCTCACTTTCAATAGGATTAATTATATTATGGGTTTAAGAACATTTGAACGCGGCATACATCCTTCTTACAATAAAGAGCTTACTCAGGGTAAGAAAATAGAGAAGGCAGCCATTCCAAAAAAGGCGGTAATCCCGCTCCAGCAGCATATAGGCGCGCCGTGCAAACCGCTCGTTAAAAAGGGCGACATGGTGACAGAGGGCCAGAAGATAGGAGAGGCAACTACCTTTGTTACAGCGCCGATTCATGCTTCTATCTCAGGTAAAGTCAAAGACATAGAAAAACTCCCGTATCCCGGCGGCGGCAAGATATTGTCTGTTATTATTGAAGGCGACGGTACAGCCAAAGAATGGAACGATGGCGGGAATGTTGGCCTTGAACTTGAATCGCTTACAGCAGAAGCGTTAAGAAATATTATAAAAGAGGCTGGTATTGTTGGCATGGGCGGGGCTGCATTTCCTACCCATGTTAAAGTAAGCCCGCCGAAGGAAAAAAAGATAGATGCCTTTATACTCAATGGCTGTGAGTGCGAGCCTTATCTGACATCTGACCACAGATTGATGGTTGAAGAGCCGGAGAAGGTTTTCTGGGGTATGAAAGCATTGATGAAGGCAGCAGGGGTTGAAAATGGCTTTATCGGCATAGAAAAAAATAAACCTGATGCAATTGAGGTGTTGGAAAAGACTGTAAAAGCGGGCAATATAAAGGTTGTTGCGCTGGAGACCAAATACCCGCAGGGCGCTGAGAAGATGCTTATTAAGGCAATTCTCAATAGAAAGGTGCCGATTGGGAAATTGCCTATGGATGTGGGTGTTGTAGTGAATAATGTGGGTACAGCAGTAGCTGTATATGATGCAATTAAGTTTAACAAGCCATTGATAGAAAGGGTTGTAACTGTAAGCGGCAACGGTGTGAAAGAGCCGAAAAACCTCCTGACTCGCATAGGCACAAGTTTTGAGGAAATACTGAATCAGTGCGGCGGTATTACAAAGGATGGTGAAAGGGAGGTATTGAACGGCGGGCCAATGATGGGCATTGCCCAGACGACCCTTGAGGTACCTGTAGTAAAAGGGACATCAGGCATAACTGTTCTGGCAGGCGAAGAGATAAAACCCAGCAAATACGCTCCCTGTATACGATGCGCAAGCTGCGTTGAGGTATGCCCTGTAAATCTCATGCCGTATAAACTTGGTGATTTAGGCCGGCTTTATAGGCTGGATGAGTTTAAGGCATGGGGCGGCCTTGTGTGCATAGAGTGCGGCTGCTGTTCTTACACATGTCCGTCTAAGAGACCATTGCTACATTGGATACGGGTAGGAAAAGTTAAGGTAAGGGAAAGAGAGAAGGTGTAATTTCGATTTGCTATTTACGATTGGCGAATGAAAATTAGAAAATCGAAAATCGGCAATCGAAAATCGTAACCAATTTTATGAACGAAAATATTCAAAATAAATCACAATCGGAAATCGGAAATCGGAAATCGGAAATCGCAGCGGAGCGGCTTGTTGTCTCTTCGTCGCCTCACTTCTTGAGGGATGAGAGCATACCTAAGATTATGCACACGGTTGTGCTGGCGCTCTTGCCTGCTATGGCCGCGAGCGTATATTTCTTTGGCATGAGGGCTATCGGACTTATTGTTGTGTCAGTTGCAGCCTGTATGGCTACTGAGTATGCTGTTCAGAAGATACGGGAAAAGCCGCTCACCGTTTGGGATGGAAGCGCCATTATAACAGGCATCCTTCTGGCGCTTACCCTGCCTCCGAGTTTTCCTTATTATGGCGTTGCACTTGGTTCTGTTTTTGCCATTGGCATCGGTAAACAGCTTTTTGGCGGTATTGGCTACAATATATTTAACCCTGCGTTGCTGGGCAGGGCATTCCTGATGGCTACATATCCTGTGTTTACTACCACATGGAGCGAGCCTCTAACAAAGGGTGTTAAGGCAGCCGTGGATGCCGTATCAGCGGCAACACCTCTGGCGCTCATGAAGTTTGAAGGCAAGATAACATCGCACCTTGATTTGTTTTTCGGCAATGTGGCTGGTTCAATGGGAGAGACATCTGCTATTGCAATACTTCTTGGAGGCCTCTATCTCCGCTACAGAGGCTATATAAACTGGAAACTGCCGCTTGGTTATCTCGGCTCCATGGCATTTTTCGGCGGTGTATTCTATCTTATAAACCCTGCGAAATATCCTGACCCGCTCTTTCATATCCTTGCAGGCGGGGCCATGCTGGGCGCATGGTTCATGGTCACTGATATGGTGACATCACCTGTAACACCACATGGACAGTGGATATTTGTGATATGCGGCGGTCTTCTTGCAGTGGTAATCCGTCTATTTGGCGGCCTTCCTGAAGGGGTAATGTATTCCATCCTTTTTATGAATGCCTTTGTGCCGCTGTTAAATAAACATACAAGACCTAAGTTTTTTGGAGAGGGGATGTAAAGAAATTACGAATTACGATTTACGAATTACGATTTAAAAAATATAAAATCTTAAACCTAAAATCGTAAATCTAAAATTTTCATGGAGTTTGGGTTGAATAATGTTGTCACAAAAATGTTGTTGGTATTAACGGTTATCGGCGCAGTCTCTGGCGGCATCCTTGCCGGAGTTTTTCATGTTGCCGATCCGCTCATTCAGGCAAACCGCGAGAAGGAGCTCAAAGAGGCTATATTTGTTGTCCTGCCTGAGGCAAAGGATTATAAAATTCTTGAAAAAGGGATTGATAAAACAAAGGTCATAGTTTACCAAGGGCTTGACGCAGATGGAAGGCCTGTTGGCCTTGCATTTATAGCGGACGGCGGAGGGTTTCAGGGCAATATAAGGATTATGGTTGGCTTGGCAATAGAATAAAAGAGCCTGCCTTTGAGGGCCAGTTTAAAGGCCTTGAAATTAAGCCGAAGGTAGAATATATTAAATATCGCAAACCTGAAAAACCAAATCAGATAACAGCAATAACCGGCGCAACAATTTCCTCGGATGCGGTGGTGAAAAATATAAATAACGCAGTTGAAAAGGTGTTGAAGGCATTTCCGAAGGAAGAGGTTTTGAAATAAAGTCAAAGTGAATAATTCCTAAATCCTAATGTCTGATTTCTAATGAGTTGTTTTTTGACATTTGACATTTTATTAGAAATTAGGATTTGGAAATTAGAAATTTGTCTGATTGTAATGTGGTTTATGAATATTGTTAGCATAAAACTAATATAAGGGCGAGGATGATGGTAAATAACAACTCTCTCTGGCATGAATTCAAAAAAGGACTGTGGCAGGATATACCTCCATTCAGGCTTGTTCTCGGAACCTGTCCTACGCTTGCTGTAACAAATTCAGTCATAAACGGCATTGCAATGGGGCTGGCCACTTTGTTTGTTCTATTGTGCGCAAATATCACGGTATCTGCCATAAGAAAGATTGTGCCGGGGCAGGTTAGGATTGCTGCGTATGTTGTTTTGATTGCCCTGTATGTTACTGTGGCGGATATGTTTCTTGCTGCAATGTTCCCGCCCATATCAAAGGCACTTGGACCTTATGTGCCTCTGATTGTTGTAAACTGCATAATCCTTGCAAGGGCAGAGGGGTTTGCGCAGAAAAATCCGATTATGCCGTCTATTATGGATGCGCTTGGCATTGGCATAGGTTTTACCTTGAGCCTTGCTGTAATGGGGTTTATAAGAGAGATATTTGGGTTTGGGAGCATACTGGATATAAAAATTATGGGCAATTGGTTTGAGCCATGGATAGTGATGATTCTGCCCGCAGGCGCATTTTTTGTGTTTGGGTTTTTAGTGGCGCTGGTGAATTATATTTTAAGGAGAAAGACAGAAACGGTCTGCCATTAGAAGAACAGGTTAAGGATGAGGTTAAGGTTTAGCAAAAAGCAATAAAAATTTTACCTTATTTATTTTAACCTCAACCTCGACCTAAACCTCAACCTTTATTTTTTATGAAACTCATCCTCATCTTCATATCAGCATCGCTTATAAATAACTTTGTGTTGACCTATTTCTTGGGCATCTGTCCATTTTTGGGCGTGTCTAATAAGACAGAGAATGCCCTGAATATGGGGCTTGCTACAACCTTTGTCATGACCCTTACAGCAGCAGTTACCTGGCCGATATACACCTATATCCTCGTAAAATTCAATGTGCCTTTTCTCTCATATGTGGCATTCATTATAGCGATCGCTGCCCTCGTGCAGTTTGTTGAAATGTATATAAGAAAGAGCAGCCCTACTATTTACAGGGCTATGGGCATATACCTTCCTTTGATTACGACAAATTGCGCTGTTTTGGGTCTTGCACTTTTTATGGTTTTGCGGGAATATAATTATATTGAGAGCATCATTTTTGGTTTTGCAACAGGAGTCGGTTTTACCATTGCCATGCTTATGATGTCAGGCATTAGAGAGGAATTGGAATTTGCAGATGTGCCGGAGGTATTTCAGGGTGTTTCAATAACGCTTATCATTGCCGGTATGATGGCATTGGCATTTATGGGATTTGCGGGGTTGATAAGAGGTTAGAGGTGAGGGGATTGAGGTTGGAGGCAAGGGCTGCTGCCTCTAACCTTCTGCCTCAAACAGAAGAAGTTATGACAGGCAATATAGTAATAATATCCATAGTGAGTATGGGCGCTATTGGCGCAGTCCTTTCTTTTTTTCTTGCTTATGCGGATAAGAAGCTGAAGGTTGAAGAAGACCCGAGGGTTGAGGCGCTCTTAAATATCCTTCCCAATACAAACTGCGGCGGCTGCGGCAGGGCAGGGTGCAGGGTGTTTGCAGAGGCCCTTATTCAGGGGGCAGCCCCTGTAACCGGCTGTGTTGCAGGAGGACAGGCTGTAGCCGACAATATTGCAACATATCTGGGCGTAGACTCAGTCAAAGCCGAGATGATTGTTGCGGTTGTTCTCTGCGGGGGCGGTGAAAAAGAGACTGTTAAGAATGCGGTCTATAAAGGCGAGAGGACGTGCACAGCCGCCAATCTTACAGGCGGAGAAAAGGCCTGTGTCTATAGCTGCATTGGATATGGAGACTGTGTTGAGGCCTGCAAATTTGACGCAATGACAATGAATAACAACGGCCTGCCTGTTGTGTTCTATGACGCTTGTGTCGGGTGCGGGGCATGTGCGCGGGCATGTCCAAGAAATATTATTGAGATGCACCCGATTGAACATAAGCTGTTTAACTATTGCAGGAATAAGGATAAAGGCGCTGTTGCACGGAAGATTTGCAGCGTATCCTGCGTTGCATGCACCCTTTGTGTGAAAGACTGTGCCGTAGAAGGCGGTATAGAGATGATAGATAACCTTGCTGTTGTAAACTATGCTAAGTGTCCTCAGGATGACCAGCCTACAAAGAGATGTCCAACCGAATGTATCCGTTTTGGTGAAGAGGAAAAGATGACTAAAGAAGCTTATTATGCCTCTCTGCCTAAAAAGGCGGTTTAAAATCCCACAGCAGATATTAAAAAAAGATAATTAAATCTTAACAAAAAATTAATCAGATTATTGATACAATTTTTTAGGTATGGGGAAACAGGTAAAAGGGAAAAACAGCAAAAAATGGTTCTTGCCTGGACTTGTTGTATTGGCAGTTATTGGTCTTGGAGGCGGTTATTTAGTATCTTCATATCTGAATGGCCGTGATAATGGCACTATAACAGATGCATCGTCCCTCAGAGGCGGTGAGACAAGACCCACCCTATCACCTGCAAGATTTACCGGCAAAATTGCTTCAACCTACGAGATAGCCCGAGAAATACCAGAGGTATTGGATAGTCTCTATTGTTACTGCGACTGCAAAAAACACTTCGGCCACAAAAGCCTCCTTACATGTTATGTTGACGACCACGCAGCCTTTTGCGATGTGTGTATGGATGAGGCGATCCGGGCATACGAACTCTTCAAACAAGGCAAAGACATATTAACTATTAGAAAAACGATAGACAGTGAATTCTCTCATTAGAAAGGGGGTATATAGCTTTGGGTAAAAAGGAGATTTTTCTTATCATTGGATTAATTGTTCTCTCATTGGGTGTAGGCGTCTTCCTTGGAAAAATGAGAAACACATCTGGTAAAGAAGATATATCAACTCAATCAACTGCATCTGAAGGCAGGGGCGGCGAAGCAGCGCCATACAATACAGTCAACCAGCCTATGATGCCGCAATATGATTATACGGCGCAGATTCAGAAGGTGCTAAGAGAAAGACCTAATGACGCAAAGGCACTGGCAGAGGTTGCCGACCTCTATTTTGACCAGCATAAGTTTCCTGATGCCATAGAATATTATAAGAAGGCAATTGCATTAGACCCCCAGGATATTGACTCATATAACGACCTTGGGCTATCCTATCACTACATAGGGAAACCAGAGGAAGGCCTTAAATATGTTGATGAGGCGCTACGGAGAAACCCTGTGTATCAAAGGGTGTGGCTTACCAAAGGGTTTATCCTTGCCATTACTGGACGTATTCCTGAGGCAAGGACTGCATGGGAGAAGGCATATAGCATAGACCCCAATAGCGATGTAGGGAGATCTGCTGCAAGCTTCCTTGCCCAGCATCAGGGGATTGGCAAATAGAGAAAAGATGCTTTTGCCGGGTATTAAGCTATGATTTTCAGACTTAAGATTGAAGAATCACCCTCTTAAGTCTGATTTTTTTTAAACAAAGAGGTCACTTTGACAGCGTCTGAGAAAAATCCAATAGTTAAAATTATAGGCGGTAAAATATGGGGGCTTTTTGGCTCCTTAAAATTTACCTTGTTTATACTTTTTTCCCTTGCAATAGTTTCTGTAATAGGAACATTGCTACAGCAAAATCAGTCTCTGCAATTCTATATAGCAGAATACGGCAGCAAGTGGACATCTTTAATTCTCCACATCGGTCTTGAAGATATGTATCATGCCTGGTGGTTTTCTATGCTCCTTGTCTTTCTTGTTTCAAATATCATCGTATGCACCATAGACAGATTTCCGCCAAAGTGGAAGGCTACTTTAGAGGCAAAGGTAGATGTTGACGCCAAATTTATTAAGAACCTCACCAATAACCACACGATTGCCCTTCAGGATGAGCCGCAAGCAGCCAAAGAAAAGATATTCAATATTCTCCATAAAAAAAGATATAAGATAAAAGAGGCAAATAATACAGAAGGGGTATCCCTTTATGCCTCTAAAGGGATGATTGGCAGATTTGGCTCTGATGTTGTGCACGTAAGCCTTCTCTTGATACTGGTAGGTGTTATTGTAGGAAGCATATTTGGATTTAAGGATTCTGGGGCATTTTATGAAGGTGAGGTTACTACGATACCAGTAGCAGATTTTCAGTTCGGCATAGATAAATCATGGCATGGGATTCCACTTCCTAAAGTAGAACGACAGAAAAAAGCGTCTGCTATCCAACTGAAGCTTGATAAATTCTGGATAGATTATTATGAAACAGGCCAGATAAAGCAATACAACAGCGTTCTAACTGTTAGTGATGATGGGAGAGAGGTTATTAAGGGCAAGCAGATATGGGTTAATGCGCCGCTCCACTATAAAGGTTTAACTTTCTATCAAAGCAGTTACGGTTTGGCATATGACAGGGTAAAAGAGGCTCAGTTTTTTTTGCAGGACAGCAAAACCAAGAAGGCAGTGGGCTCGCCTTTTCAAGTTGATTGGAATATGCCTTATGATATTCCCGGCACTGACTACCGGATTAAAGTTGTCAGTTTTGTATCAGATTTTGCCTATGACCCTACCACCAAGACGATATATCCAAAGTCAGCTGAGCACAATAATCCTGCAATCAATGTAGAAATATATAAAAAAGACGGTAAACCTGTAGGCAGTCCCTGGCTTTTTTATAATATGCCGGAACTCTTTACACAGATACCCGGTTCCAATTATGAGCTTGTATTTAGCGGGTATAAAGGTATAGTATACACTGGGCTGTCAATCAACAGAGATCCTGGCACCGTCATTGTGTGGAGCGGGGCAACATTAATGATTCTCGGTTGCTTAATGGCATTTTTTATATTTCATAAGCGGGTATGGGTCCACGTGAGAAAGGGCCGTAATGAAACAGAGGTGCATCTTGGCGGAATGATAAATAAAAACAAGTTTACCTTTGAACAAGAGCTTTTAGAAATTGTTGAATCTATTAGGGGGGTAAAAAAATGAAGGTAATAATGAGTCTCTTGTTTTTTGATATGGCATTTTGGTTCTATCTCGCTACCATGCTTTTCTATTTTGCTTACTGGATAACCAAAAAAGAATTGCTTGGCCAGGCCTCTACAGTTCTGGCAATTATCTCCACATTTGCTATTTTCATGATGTTATTATTTAGGACTAAAGAGTCAGGTCATGCGCCGTTTTCTAATCTCTATGAATCAATGACATTCTTCGTATGGGTCATCTCTATTGCATATCTCATTATGGAATTCAAATATAAACTAAGGGTAATAGGCGCGTTTGTCATGGCTATTGCCTTCATAGCAATGTTTGCAACCTCTAAACTGCCCTATCGTTTTCAGGATATTCAGCCATTGAACCCGGCCTTGCAGAGCATCTGGTTTGAATTGCATGTCTTTTCAGCTTTTATAGGATATGCCGGTTTCGGCATTGCGTTTGGTATGGCTATTGTATATCTGATAAAGGCCAGATTTGAGGAAAGGAAGGCGTCTAATTTCTTGATAGACAGACTGCCATTTTCTAACATCCTTGATGAGCTCAGCTATAAATCAATAGCATGGGGCTTTATATTTTTTACCCTCGGAGCGCTGGTGCTTGGCGCTGTCTGGGCAAATAAGGCATGGGGCACATACTGGAGCTGGGACCCCAAGGAAACATGGAGCCTTATTACATGGTTTATCTATGCAGCCTATCTTCATGCCAGGGTTACCAGAGGGTGGAGAGGCAAAAAGGCAGCATATGTGGCTGTGTTTGGATTTTTGTCAACCATATTCCTCTATTGGGGCGTCAGCTTTGTCTTGCCTGGCCTTCATGCCTATGCATCACAATAAGACAGTTGCCACTAAAAAGTGAACAATAGAAGAAACTTATTCTATTTTTTTAGTTTTGTATTTCAATATTTGCTCTGAACTATGTTCAGGGTTACATTTTTTTATAGAGGATTCCATGCAGAATACATCAGACGAGAACAAGGGCTTGACAAATAAGGCCACAATCGGTTTCATTGTGGCTGCCATTGTAGTAGTGGTATTAATGGTAATACTGGGGCAAAGGCAGAAATTTGCACCTGTCCTTGAAGGCAGCACTGCCCCTGATTTTACCTTGCCTGATTTAAAAGGCAAGATGGTGAAGTTGTCTGATTACAAGGGCAAGGTGGTTTTCTTAAATTTTTGGGCAACATGGTGCAAGCCGTGCGAAGAAGAGATACCTTCCATGCAGATTATGTATGATGTATTGAAAAAGCAGAGTCAAAATTTCGTATTGCTGGCTGTAAGCGTTGATTCAAAAGGCCCTGATGTAGTAGAATCTTTTGCCAAGAAATATGGTGTTACCTTTCCTATATTGCATGACAGAAAAGGTTATATAAAAGAGGTTTATAAAACAACAGGCGTTCCAGAGACCTTTATCATAGATCAAAATGGTGTTGTGGCAGAAAAGGTATGGGGGCCAAGAAACTGGAATAAACGCGACAGTATAACGACCGTTCTTGAACTGTTGACAAACGGGCCATCTACTCCTGATAAGTATAAATCCCATTAAGAGCATAGTAGCTTCAGAACGAGGCTATGAGGAAAGCCTTCTCTCTTTTTAAAATGTATAACTTTAAAATTTCTCATAAGATAAAGAGAAAAAGGCAGTGTTTTGATGCAAAGAATAAGTTTATTTGTTAGTGTTTTTTTTCTGTTTGCATCCTGGTGCACACCAGAGAAGGCTGCGGCTGGCCATGATTACTGGGCTGATGCAGGCATAGTTAGGATTGGCGAAAAAAAGCCTATACCGGCCCCTGATTTTACGCTCAATACCTTAGACGGCAAAAAGGTTTCCTTAAAAGATTTTAAAGGCAAGGTAGTCTTCTTAAATTTTTGGGCCACATGGTGTCCGCCATGCGTAGTAGAGATGCCTTCCATAGAGGCCCTGCATAAAAGATTTAAAGATAAAGGGCTTGTTATTGCAGCAGTAGACTCGGAGGAGGACGTTCAAAAGGTTGGCAAGTTTATCAAAAAGAAGGGGTACACATTCCTTGTCCTCTTAGATAGCGACGGCGCAGTTTCTTCTGATACATATAGGGCTATCGGGTTCCCAACTACCTATTTGATTGACAGAAGGGGCATGGTAATCGGCAAGGCAGAAGGGGCAAGGGCATGGGATTCAGAAGAAATTTTTAGATTGATAGAGGAGATACTCAAGAAATGACACAAGAAGTTTCAATACCTATTGCATTTTTCTTTGGGCTTCTTTCATTTATATCCCCATGCGTTTTGCCGTTGGTGCCGTCTTATATCTCCTTTGTTACCGGCATATCATTTGAAGAATTGTCGGGCAATGACGGGAGCAAGGAGCTTAAGAAAGTAATACTGATAAACTCGCTTATGTTTATCTTAGGTTTTTCCACAGTATTTGTAAGCCTCGGCGCATCAGCCAGTTTCGCAGGCGAACTGCTCCGCACCTATCAGGATATCATAAGAAAAGTAGGCGGCGTTGTAATCATACTACTAGGCATCCATATTATCGGTATAATAAATCTGAGGATGCTTCAGCAGGACAAGAGACTGCACTTTTTCAGAGAGAAGCCTGCAGGCATCCTCGGTTCGTTTCTAATAGGTGTTGGCTTTGCAGCAGGCTGGACGCCGTGCATAGGGCCTATATTGGCAACTATCCTCATGATGGCTGCTTCGTCTAAAACACTCTTGCAAGGCATCTTTCTCCTCATCGTCTATTCCCTCGGCTTGGCAATTCCATTTTTTCTCACCTCCCTCGGCATCAATACCTTCCTCAAACATTTCAACAGGCTTAAGAAACACATGAGAGTCGTCTCCATAGTAACAGGCAGCTTTCTCATTTTCACAGGCATCTTGATTTATTTTAATTATTTTGCTATATTTACAGGGTATCTAAACAGTCTCCTTTCTTAAATATCTAAAGCACCACGGTTGAGTTTATGGTCAGAGTAGAGATATATTCTAAAAAGGGCTGTTGCCTTTGCAAAAAGGCGAGGGAACTTATACATAGGGTAAATGCGGAAGTGCCCTTCTCATTTAAAGAGGTTGATATTAGCGCCAATGAAGACCTCTTTAGGAAATATAAGGAGGACACCCCTACGGTTTTTATCAATGGCAAGAAGGTATTCAAGTTTAAAGTGGATGAGGCAGAATTTAGAAAGAAATTGAGAAGGGAAATGATAAAGAATTGGAATAAAAAAGAACACTTCAGCTAAGTATCCCCTACATCTGCACAAAGACTGTCCTGTTCACCCCCGTTAGAAGCTTCCTCAGTTAAAGAAAAACATATGCCGGAAACAAAGGATTTACTAAATAGTGAGTTTTTACCTGAATTCATCTCGATAAGTAAAACTTAAATAACAAGTGTCAGACTTTTCTTGACTTAAGAATCTTGCTACGATATAAATAGAAACAAATTTTGCGGACGGACGCGCCCCCTCCCCATTTGTCCCCCTCATAGAGGGGGATAGGGGGAGGGGGAGAGTAGGCTGGAATGGACACGTACCGTGTGTTTGTTCCAGCTTTTTTATTTTGACATACTGCTGAGGGCTAATGCATAATCTTGTAAACTCTTGGACCGGCTACTTAAGTCTTGTTGTTTTTATTCTCGCTTATGCTCTCGTCATATTTGAGAATAGGCTTCACCTAAGAAAATCAAAGCCGGTTCTGCTCGCCGGTTGTTTGATGTGGGCCTTTGTTGCCCTATATGAGTCTGCTAACGGCGGGGGACAGGTAGAAGAACATGTCAAGCGCCTGATATAGGCGAGATAGCCGAGATATTCTTTTTTATCCTTGTTGCAATGACATACATAAACACCCTTCAGGAAAGGCTGGTCTTTGCAGCTCTGAGGACATGGCTGATAAAAAAGGGTTTCGGATTTCGCTCTCTATTCTGGGTTACAGGTATAATTACATTCTTCCTGTCTGCTGTTGCAGATAATCTGACCAGCGCGCTTCTTATGGCAACGGTTGTTGATGCTGTTGCAGGGGGAAACCGACGCTTTATTGTTCCGGCGTTTGTCAATATTGTCATAGCTGCAAACGCAGGCGGCGCATGGAGCCCGTTTGGAGACATCACCACCTTAATGGTATGGACAGCAGGCAAGGTTGAGACAGCAAGATTTCTGACTTTATTTCCTCCGTCGGTAGTCAACTGGTTTGTACCTGCCCTTATTATATTTTTTAGCATTCCCAAAGGTTCGCCGGAAGCGGATACGGATGGCGTAAAGATGAAAAAAGGGGCAAGGCGGATAATATTTTTAGGATTTTTGACCATTGCCATAGCCGTGTTATTTCATCATATGCTCCATCTGCCGCCTTTTCTGGGCATGATGACAGGGCTGGGGCTTTTAATGTTTATGGGATATATGCTTCAGAGAAGCGACAGGTCATATAATGTAACGCATGAGGAAGAGTTTAATATCTTCAGGAAAATAGAGAGAGCGGAGTTTGACACGCTCTTTTTCTTTTTCGGCAGCATCACTGCTGTTGGCGCCTTGCAGTATATCGGCTACCTTGCTAAAATTAACCTTCTTCTCTATGACGGCCTTGGAAATACCTATGCCAATATCATAATAGGCCTTGTCTCTGCTGTCATTGATAATATTCCTGTAATATATGCAGTGTTGCAGATGAATCCTCCTATGGATGTCAGCCAATGGCTTCTTATTACGCTTACTGCCGGCACTGGCGGCAGTCTTTTATCCATCGGCTCCGCTGCAGGCGTGGCTGTAATGGGAGTTCGCCGGGACACCTATACCTTTTCTGCGCATCTCAAATGGATGCCGGTAATAGCCCTTGGATATTTTGCGAGCATCGGGTGCTGGTGGGTTATTGATGTGTGGATGAAATAGGGCTGTGTCAGAGCTTTCAAATATTTCCTCAGGCATAAATTATGTGGATTATATGGCTGGAATTTATATTTTGCTCCCTTGTGATAATCATCTGCGGGACAATGCTCTCCAGATATGGCGATGTCATTGCTGAAAAGACCGGTCTTGGCAGGGCGTGGATCGGCCTTATCCTCATGGCAAGCGTTACATCCCTGCCTGAGCTGATTACCGGCATAAGCTCTGTTGCTATTGCAGATACTCCTAATATAGCCCTCGGCGATATTATGGGAAGCTGCGTCTTTAACCTGTCAATCATTGCCCTTATGGATATTCTACATGGGAAGAAACCCATATTTTCAGAATCAGAGCGCGGCCATATCCTTTCCGCAGGATTCGGCATAATACTGATAAGCATTGCCTCCATTTCAATACTGGCGAATCAGAATATACCTGCCATCGGGTACATTGGAATATATACTCCTTTAATTATTCTGATTTACGCTATCGGGGTAAGGAGCGTGTTTTTCTTTGAAAAGAAAAGGATAAAAGAATTTGTCGGCGATATGGCCCAGACAATTCAGTATGGGCATATAACCACAAAAGAGGCTGTTGTCAAATATGCCATAAATGCCCTTTTTATCATAGTGGCAGCAGCTTGGCTGCCGTTTATAGGTGAAAGGCTTGCTGAAGAGACAGGTCTCGGAAAGAGTTTTATCGGAACTGTTTTTATAGCTTTAACTACATCTTTACCCGAAGTGGCGGTCTCTGTTTCAGCCCTTAAAATCGGCGCAACGGATATGGCCATAGCGAATCTCTTTGGAAGCAATATGTTCGATATACTCATCCTTTCCATAGATGATATTTTTTATGCAAAAGGTCCGCTCCTTGCCCACGTGTCGGCAAACCATGCTGTTACCGGTTTTATGGCGGCGCTTATGACCGGAATTGCCGTAATAGGGCTTATCTACCGTCTTGAGAAAAAGGTGTTTATGAGACTCGGATGGGATGCTGTGGCTTTGCTTCTTGCATATCTTATAAATATACTACTTCTTTATTCTCTACGAGGCAGAGTATAATGGCAAAGATTATAGTGTTTACAGACCTTGATGCCGCATTACTGCATCAGAGCACATACTCCTTTGAAGATGCAGTACCGGCGCTCAAGCTCGTCAGAGAAAAGGGCATACTGCTTATATGAAAATTACAATCCGTCTAATAGTGTCTCTTGTCTGTGTAGTTGCTTTGGCAGCTTTTGTTTTTTCATTTTATCAGGTGAGAAGCGAGAAGGCTCGTCTTGTGATTGAGTTGGAACGAAGATCTCTTGTTTTAGCCGAAAGTTTGCAAGAATCAGTGACGCCCCTTTTGCAGTCAAACTCTCTTGACCGGTTGAAGCGTCTTGTTGAACGGTTCGGGAATCGCGAGAGACTTCGGGGTGTGGCTGTATATGACAGCAGCAGCAATATCTTGGCGGCAACTGCCGAACTTAAGCCAAAAATTTCACAACCCTTTCCCCTGGTAGTTAGCTCTATCGCAGAAAATCGGGCGACAGGCAGCTTTATACAATTGGATGGCAAGACAGTGTACCTCTTTGCGCTTCCCATCTCTCACGAAGATATAATCATTGGCGCCATGGCGCTTTTCCATGATGCCTCCTATATTGATATAAGACTAAAGGAAATATGGAAGCATAACCTCTTGCGCTTCGTAACCTCATCTTTACTGATTGTCGTAATTACCCTTTTAGTGGTGCGCTGGAGCATCACAGGCCCTATAGCTCAGATTGCGCAGTGGGTTAGAGAACTGCGCATAGGAGGCGGGGCAAGCCAACCTGCTGCTCTTCCAAGAGGAGATGTATTAGCGCCGTTGATTTCAGAGGTGACGCATTTGGCTAAAAGTCTGGCTCTCGCCCGGGCAAGGGCAGAGGAGGAAGCCAAATTGCGGGTCAATGCAGAGTCCTTATGGACAGCAAACCGCCTCAAGGAGCATATGCGTGTTGAACTGGGCGGGAAGAAATTATTTCTTGCGTCAAACCGGGAACCTTACATGCATATAAGGGAAGGCCGCGCCATAAAGAGCATTATCCCTGCGGGCGGTCTGGTCACAGCATTAGACCCTGTGATGCGTATATGCGACGGCGTTTGGATTGCGCACGGAAGCGGAGAGGCAGACCGTGAAGCGGTAGACAACAACGATAAACTGCGTGTGCCGCCTGAAGAGCCTGCGTACACTCTCAAAAGGGTGTGGCTTACCAAAGAAGAAGAAAAAGGCTACTACTACGGCTTTTCAAATGAAGGCATCTGGCCGCTCTGCCATATTACCCATACCCGTCCTGTCTTTCGTTTGGAGGACTGGATTTATTATCAGAGGGTAAATGAAAAATTTGCCGATACATTACTAAAAGAAATTGCCGATGAAGACTCCCCCCTGATTTTGATTCAAGACTATCATCTTGCCCTTGTTCCGTTATTGGTCAAAGAGAAACGTCCTGATGCAAAGACGGCGATCTTTTGGCACATTCCATGGCCGAATCCGGAGGTTTTTGGCATCTGTCCGTGGCAAAAGGAGATTCTCATCGGAATGCTGGGGGCAGACATCATCGGTTTTCATATACAGGCACACTGCAATAATTTTTTAGATACTGTAGATAGATTTTTGGAATCAAAAATCGATTGGGCTCAATTCTCGGTTAATCGCGGCGCACATACCACATTGATAAAACCTTTCCCGATTAGCGTCAGTTTTGAGGGTTTTTTGGATAAAACGGTTGCGGGTGAAGAACGGGAGGCGCTTAAGAAAAATATACTCAAGGAGATAGGTGTTGAGGCAATATACCTTGGGGTAGGTGTTGACCGAGTTGATTACACCAAAGGTATCCCTGAGCGTTTCAGGGCAATTGAACGGTTTTTGGAGAAATACCCGGAATTTATGGAGAAGTTTACTTTTGTTGAACTGGGCGCCCCAAGCCGGACGCATATAAAACGATACCATGACCTGCTGGCAGAGGTGGAAGAGACAGTTGATGCAATCAACTGGCGTTTTCGCACAAAGGCATGGAAGCCGATTGTGTTTCTTAAGGGACATCACAGCCATGAAGCCATCAATCCTTTCTACAGGGCGTCCGACATCTGCATGGTAACTTCCTTGCATGACGGGATGAATCTGGTTGCCAAGGAATTTGTTGCCTCCCGTGATGACGAGGATGGCGCGCTGATTCTCAGCCAATTCGCTGGCGCTTCCCGTGAGTTGAAAGATGCAATTATTATCAATCCTTATGACATTGAGGCGACGGCAGACGCCATCTATCTTTCGCTTAAGATGGAGGCCGCTGAAAGGTCTGAAAGAATGAAACGGATGCGCGCGGTGGTTAAAGAATATAACATTTATCGCTGGGCAGGCAACCTGATTGCAGATCTGGCGCGGCTACGGTTGTCAGAGGCCGTAAAACAAAGGGATGAATAAGGTTTATGATGCAATATTTTTTTACATCCGGCGGCCTGTCTGAAGTAATGCATCCGAATAAAAAAATCGCCTTGTTTCTGGATTATGACGGGACATTAGTCCCGATCAGGAAAAACCCTGCGCAGTGTATCTTATCCGAAAAAATAAAAAAACAACTCCGATTGCTGGCTGGTTCTAATCGTTGTTATTTGACAATTTTAAGTGGAAGATCATTGTCGGATATAAAGAAAATGGTCGGCCTTCAGAATATCTATTACGGAGGCAATCACGGTCTTGATATCTCCGGCCCCCGGATAAGATATACGCATCCTCATGCGCTATTAACAAAACCTGTTATTGATAAGGTAAAACATTTGCTGATAAAAGAGGTTAAAAATATAGATGGCGCATGGATTGAGGATAAGAAATTTACAATAAGCCTTCACTTCCGCTCCGTTAAAAAGGAAAATATCTCATCTGTCAAAAATGTGTTGCATCGGGCGGCAGTTTGTTTTTGTGAAAGCGAATCTTTATCCATCATCAAAGGCAAGAAGGTCCTGGAATTAGCTCCCTCTGCCTCATGGGATAAGGGGAGGGCTGCCCTTTGGATTTTAAGGCAATTGAAACATCGGTGTTTGCCCATATATATTGGCGATGACCAGACAGATGAGACTGCTTTTAAAGCGCTTCGCAAACAAGGTATTACGATACGGGTTGGGAAGTCAAAGAAGAGCGCCGCAGATTTCTATCTTAAGGGTTATTGGGAGGTTTCACAATTACTGCGGGAAATTTTACATTTTTTAAATGGACGTCTGCCATAGCCCTCGGCTATTTTGCAAGCATCGGGTGCTGGTGGGTTATGGCAAACTGGGTTAGGTAAGGTTTCTGTTCCGATTTTGTATCATTTTTTAAGATTTGGGATTGCAATTTGATGTCTAACCGATATAATATCTCCAAGAGATATATCCATGAAGACAGAACAGATAATAATATTTGGTTTTGCAATTGCAGTAGGCTATCTTCTCTACCTTATCATAGCCCCGTTTTTAACTGCAATCCTGTGGGGTATAACCCTTACCATACTATTTTATCCGGTTTACAATTGGCTGAGAGGGCATTTCCGTTTAAAGGAAGTAGCTGCGTCCCTCTTAACGTGTGCTACCATCACCATTTTTTTAACAGTGCCTCTTGTTTTTTTGGCTATTGCATTAGTCAATGAAGTGCTGGGTGTTTATACATGGATAGAAACATATCTAAAGGAATCAGCCACTCATTTCCACAACTCGCCATATTTCTTGCCGCAATATATTTTAGATATATTGAATAGATATATAGATATGTCTAATCTAAATATTAGAGATATCTTGTTGAGAGGCGCACAAGAGGTTAGCGACTTCATCGTCCACAATCTTACAGGCGCTATTACAAATTTAACTGACCTTACCTTAGCCATAATCTTAATTCCATTTACGATGTATTATCTGTTCAAAGAGGGTGATACTGTTTTGGATGAGGTAAAGACACTTTTGCCGTTATCTAAGAAGGATAAGGAGGCAATCTTTAAAAAGAGTAAAGATATAGTCTATGCAACCCTCTACGGCGGGGTATTGGTGTCAATACTTCAAGGGGTCGTTGAAGGGTTAACATTTTGGGCTCTGGGTATATCGTCGCCGATATTCTGGGGAACTATGATGGCTCTGCTATCTTTCTTGCCTGTGGTTGGCACCCCGCTCGTATGGGTGCCTGCTGCGATATATCTATTTATCAAGGTTAGCTATATAAAGGCAATAATACTCATTGCTATCAGCGTATTTCTCATAGTTCTTATTGATACCTTCCTGAAACCCATGATAGTAAGCGGGAAAACACAGATGCACCCCTTGCTTCTCATATTCAGTATCCTTGGGGGGATAAAAATTATGGGTTTCATCGGCATTATAGCCGGCCCCATAATTCTGTCGTTTTCATTGACAATGCTTGAGATATATAAGGCAGGGTATCTTAAGAGAGAAGATTAAGGTTGAGGATTAGGCTGAGGAGTTAGCCACTGCCTTTTCAAAAATCTCCAGGGCTTTTTTCATTTCTTCCATTTTTGTAATTAAGGGGGGCATAAAGCGGATAATATTTTTATCAATGCCGCACTCTATAAGGATAAGGCCTTTTTTGTAACATTTATTTAAGACCTTCTTTAAGAATTCTCTGTCAGGGCTTTTATCTCTTCCCGTCTTCGTGCCTGACGGGGCATGTTTTACAAACTCTATCCCCATCATAAGGCCTATACCACGTACATCGCCCATTACAGGGTATTTCTTCTGCATCTCTTTAAGCTTTTTTAAGGCATAACCTCCAACCTTTTCTGCATTATCCAAAAGCTCATCTTTCACAATAGTCTCTATGGTTGCTATGCCTGCTGCGCATGATACAGGATTTCCGCCGAAGGTTGTGCCGTGCGCGCCCGGCAGCCACTTTGACATAATCTCTTTTGTTGAGACAACGGCGCTCAATGGAAAGCCGGATGCAATACCCTTTGCGATGGTCATTATGTCGGGTGCTATCCCAAAGTGTTCGCAGGCAAACCATTTGCCTGTCCTGCCAAAGCCTGTCTGAACCTCATCAACAATCAGAAGGATGCCGTGTTGTGTGCAGAGTTTCCTCAATTCTTTCAGGTAATCTTTCGGAGGCACAGCATATCCGCCTTCGCCGAGCACCGGTTCAATGATAATTGCGGCAACTTCATCTGGATTAATCTCATGTTTGAGCATTTTTTGAAGATAAGCAAAGCAGTCCATTCCGCAGGTATCAGGATTCTGACCCAGAAAACATCTATAGCAATATGGATACGGAGCCCTGAAGATAGAAGGGAGAAGGGGGTGGTAATTCCGTCTGTATTTTGCAGTAGATGTTGTCAGAGAAACAGCACCCATTGTGCGGCCATGAAAAGCGCCTGTATATGCGATTATCCCCTGTCTCTTTGTTACAAACCGCGCAAGCTTTATAGCGCCTTCAACTGCCTCTGCGCCGCTATTGGAAAAGAAAAACATGTCTAATTTGCCGGGGGTTATTTCCTTGAGTCTTTCTGCAAGTTCAATTTCAGAGTTGTAACGAAAGATGCACCCTGAATGGATAATCTCATCTAATTGTTTCTTTGCAGCCTTAACTACCCTTGGCGGGCAGTGGCCTATATTGGTTGTTGCAAGGCCAGAGGAAAAATCCATATATATTTTGCCGGAAGCATCCTCTACATAAAGTCCTCCGGCCTTTTTTACAACAATATCAGTATGAAAAATGAGGGCAGGTGTGAGCAGTTGATTAGCTTTTTTGATTATATCCTCTTTTTTCATTAAGCCTCCTTGAGGCAACTCTAATCTACAAAAATATTAGTCTTGGTCTATCACCTCAGGTTTACAAAGGAGAGAGTCATAAACAGACAGGCGGCCGCAGTTTCTACATATATACTCAATATTATCTATCATCTTTGCGCAAACATGTCTGACGTCATTAACCTTCTTTTTGCAAAACTCACAGGTAAACGGAACGCCCTCTTTCAGTGGGTGGCATAGATGACCCCTTCCACTGGCTCGTCCACCGCATGTGGGGCATGGATATGTTTTAACATATTTGGTCATGAAAAAATCCCTCCTTGCTATTCTAATACAAACGCAATAAATGTTTTTATACTGCATTGGACTCCTCGGAAAATCCTCAACATACTACATTAGTATGCCTGCGGTTTTCCTCGTAGTCCGCCTTGTCTAAAACCATTTCTTGCGTTTGTATGATGTAACTTTATTTAATTCGTTTGTATTATTTCACTAAATTTTGCCAGAGGTTGCGTTACACCCAAAAATAGACTTTGATTTTTTGGTTACAGAGTCTTTTGAAGCTCAGTCAGTTTCTTCAGATGGCTCTTTTCTTCTATGATAAGGCTCTTCAGGGTTGTTTTATCTTTATCACGGATCGCATTCTGCAATTCATAATAGAAGAGGATAGAGTCTTTCTCTATATTGATGACGGTTTTTAACACATCTTCCTCACCATGAACTTTGCTGGCCAGTCGTTTTCCCTCATGCGCATTGGTAAACACCCTTGAGTCTGCGAGAGCCTAAATGTAAAGCGGTGCTTCCTCGATATTAGGGCCAAAGACTCCTGTCAGCGTGTCATCCTTAATATGCCTTCTGATCTCTTCAAAATATGCAATATGCCTTTTCTCTTCTTCCGCCAGGAATAAAAAGAGTTCTTTAAGCCTTTCAGACTTTGAGGCACTACCAGCCTGGGTGTAAAATTGTATTCCATTTTCCTCTATTCTAATTGCCATTTCAAGGATATCTTTCCCTGAAAAGTGCGCAATATCCATATCCCAGTCCTCCTTTATTTATCAATCTGCGCCTTCTGCAGTCTGCCGCTATAATCTCTGTAAATGACCTTCCACTTTGTAAACATCTCCATAGCGCCGCCTTTTCCACCAGCCTCCCTGTGACCAAGCCCGCTCTTTTTTGTGCCGCCAAACGGCAGCTGAATCTCTGCGCCTATGGTAGAGGCATTGATATATACAAGCCCGGTATCCAAATCTCTCTCTGCAACAGCAGAATTGTTTACATCCTGAGTATAAATAGCAGAAGATAGTCCATAGGGGACATCGTTTACTATCCTTATGGCATCTTTCAAATCCTTTGCTTTCATTACTGAGACAACAGGCCCAAATATCTCTTCCTGTGCAATACGCATCTTTTGTTTCACATCAGCAAATATAGTCGGCTCTATAAAATATCCTTTAGAGCACGGCCCTTTCCTATATGCCCTGCCTCCAATAACAAGTTTGGCTCCTTCTCTTTGACCAATCTTGATGTAATTTAATACTTTTTCCATTTGTGAATCATTGATTACCGGCCCTACATCAGTTGTTTTTAAGAGGCCATTGCCAAGCCTTAATGCTAAAGCAGCATTGGCGAACATCTTGAGAAATTTATTGTAAACAGCCTCATGCACTACAATACGACTTGCTGCTGTGCATCTCTGGCCTGTTGTGCCAAAGCCTCCCCATAGTGCGCCTTCAACAGCAAGCTCCAGCTTTGCATCATCCATCACAATGATGGCATTCTTGCCGCCCATCTCGCAGGATATCTCCTTGTCCAATGCGCTGCACATCCTTGCCAGCTTCTCTCCTACAGCGGTTGAACCTGTAAACGATACGCCGTCTATCTTTGGATGGGTTGCAAGATATTCTCCTATCTCTTCGCCGGTTCCATGAACAAGATTGAATACACCGTCGGGTATGCCGGCCTCTACAATAATCTCTGATAGTTTTGTTGCGCACATAGGCGTATAACTTGATGGTTTAAATATAACGGTATTACCGCTGACAAGCGCTGGAAATATCTTCCATGCTGGTATGGCTGTAGGGAAGTTCCATGGCGTAATCAGGGCAAAAACCCCGATAGGGACACGAATAGATTTGCAATCTTTATTAGGAAGCTCAGACGGCACAGTTTCACCGGCAAGCCTTCGGCCTTCGCTGCCCATGTAATATGCCATATCAATCGCCTCCTGCACATCGCCCAGCCCTTCTGGCAGCACCTTGCCCATTTCACGAGTCACAAGTTCGCCAAGTTCTTGTTTTCTTTGAGAAAGTATTTCTGCTACCCGAAGGATTACTTCGCCTCTTTTTGGGGCAGGGGTAAGCCGCCATTTTTCATACGCGCTTCGCGCCGTTGAAACAGCTGTATCTACATCCTTTGCTCCTGAACGGGGAATAATACCGACAGTATCTGATGTGTCAGCAGGGTTAACACTCTTGAAGGTTTTTCCATCCACTCCATTTGTCCACTTTCCATTGATAAAATTTCTAACCTTTTCCGCCATAGAAGCCCCTCCTTTTCGTCAAATTGGCAAAATTTTCGCAAAAGTATAGCAGATAAGATTTATTCTTACAAGGGGAGAATAGCTCCGTAAAATAGCGATTTTAAACCCGCTATTTTACCGCCCCAGTTTAAACAAGGTATGATATAATCATGTCCATAAATAGCCATTGATTTTTGGGGTCATGCTGGTAATTTGTTGACTTCTTTTATAAGACAGTATAGATTATTTTCTGCAAAATTTAAATTTTAACAGGAGGATTTATGTTTAGGAAGCAGAGGGGTGTTTTTAGGTTATTAATCACGGGTCTCATGGCATCATTTTTTACAATAGTATCTTTCAATTCATGTTTTGCAATAGAAAAAAAGGGGCAGCCAAAAGAACAGCCAAAAGAACAGACAAAAGGAGATAATGAAATGGAGAAACTAAAAAATACACGGGTTGTTATTGAAACAAAGTATGGAAATATTGAGCTAAAGTTCTATCCGGAGGTTGCTCCAAATCATGTGAAAAATTTTATAAAACTTGCCAAAGAGGGTTTCTATAATGGCACTATATTTCACAGGGTTATACCTGGTTTTATGATTCAGGGCGGCGATCCCAATACGAAAGGAACTAACAAGAATACTTATGGCGCAGGCGGGCCTGGCTATACTGTGAAGGCTGAGTTTAGCAATATAAATCATAAAAGAGGCATTCTATCAATGGCAAGGGCAGCCGACCCTAACAGCGCAGGGTCGCAATTCTTCATAGTGGTGAAAAACTCCCCATACCTGGATAACCAGTATACTGTCTTTGGTGCAGTCGTAGATGGAATGGATGTGGTTGATAAGATTGTAAATCTTCCAAGAGATGCACGAGACCTTCCCAATGAAAGGGTTGAGATAAAGGTCAAGTTAATAGAGGATGTTGAGCCTTCTAAATTCGAATGATATAGCGATTGGTATTTTTACCTGTGGGAAAGCTGTATGGTTGCGCATAGTTGTTGAAAAAGACATTGTTGAAAAAGATAGTGTTGTCAACAAATAGAATTGTCCGTTTTTAGAGCAAATGAAATGTCCACTTTTAGATTCAGCAGGAAAGGCACGTAGGGCGTAGCCCGAAGTG
>Ga0209341_10000810_pt1 | contig 31778 bp, 33 predicted proteins | sample RifCSP13_2_FD_184020 | JGI IMG/M metagenome (GOLD analysis project Ga0209341, IMG submission 184020) | Soil microbial communities from Rifle, Colorado - Rifle CSP2_sed 13_2 (SPAdes) (version 2) | ecosystem: Environmental > Terrestrial > Deep subsurface > Rock core/Sediment | place: Rifle... | reverse complement strand
GGCCGCCTTCGGAGGGGGGGTCGCGGAGCTGCTCGTCGCGCAGGTCCCGCTGCTCAACGACCTGGGGATAGAGACCACATGGGCCGTGCTGGAGGGGTCCGAGGACTTCTTCCACGTTACGAAGACGATCCACAACGGCCTCCAGGGGGCCGAGGTCGAGTGGACGAGGGCCATGGAGACGGCCTACCACGAGCGGGTCGCCGAGAACGCCGCCAAGCTCGACGAGCCCTACGACCTCGTGATCGTGCACGACCCGCAGCCGGCGGCCGTGATCGACCGGCAGGACGATCGCGGCCGCCGGAGGGGCACGTGGGTGTGGCGCTGCCACATCGATCTCTCCGAGCCATTCGAGCCCGTGTGGCGATTCGTCGCGCCTATGGCGGAACGCTACGACGGCGCCATCTTCACGATGGAGGACTACGTGCAGCCCGGCTTCCAGGGACCCGAGCTCGCGTGCATCCCACCCTCGATCGACCCGCTGTCGCTCAAGAACGGTCCAGCCGGCAACGAGATGCGCCACGAGGTGCTCGTCCGCTACGGCGTCGACAACCGCCGACCCATAGTGGCGCAGATCTCGCGGTTCGATCCCTGGAAGGACCCGCTCGGCGTTATCGACGCGTACCGGCTGGCCAAGCAGGAGGCCCCAGACCTCCAGCTCGTGATGATCGGCTCAATGGCCACCGACGACCCCGAGGGCATGCGCTGGCTCGACCTCACGGAGGAGCACCGGAAAGACGACCCCGACGTCCACCTGATGACGAACTTCGAGGGCATCGGCAACCTCGAGGTGAACGCGTTCCAGCGCGCGGCCACGGTCCTCGTGCAGAAGTCGATCCGCGAGGGATTCGGCCTCGTGGTCGCCGAGGGCATGTGGAAGGAGAAGGCGGTCATCGGTGGGAACGTCGGTGGCATCCGGCTCCAGATCGACGACGGCCGCTGCGGCTACCTCGTCGACTCGGTCGAGGATTGCGCCGAGCGCATCGTCGAGCTTCTCGGCGATCCGGAGCGCCGCAACGCGATGGGAACCGCAGCGCGGGAGCGCGTGCGCGACCGCTTCCTGACGCTCCGCGAGCTCGAGGACACTCTGCGCTTCCTGGTTTCGCTCCGATGAACGCGCTCGACGCACCCCTGATCGTCGCCTCGAACCGGGGACCCGTCACGTTCGAACCCGGCGAGGACGGCGAGCTCCGGCCTCAGCGGGGCTCCGGGGGGCTTGTGACCGCGCTCACGGGCGCCATGCAGTCGACGGAGGGGCTGTGGGTGGCGGCGGCGATGTCCGAGGGCGATCGCGCGCGCGCGGGGGAGACCGGCGACGGCCCGATCGACGTCGAGGCCGGCGACTCCACGTTCCGGGTCCGGTTCGTCTCGATAGCACCCGACGTCTACGACCGCTACTACAACTGGATCGCCAACGGAATCCTCTGGTTCGTACACCACTACCTCTGGGACACGGTCCGCTCGCCCATCTTCGGCGAGGACTCCGACAGGGCGTGGGAGGACTTCGTCGAGGTGAACCGGATGTTCGCGAAGGTACTGGCCGAGGAGGGCGCACGGCTGCCACGGCCGCCCGTGTACCTGGTCCAGGACTACCAGCTGGCGCTCGTGCCTCGCTTCCTCCGCGAACTCGATCCGGGGGCGCTCGTCGCGCACTTCTCCCACACACCGATCGCGGGGCCGACGTACCTGCGGATCCTGCCGGCGAGGATCCGTGAGGGAATGCTCGCAGGGATGCTCGGCGCCGACGTCCTCAGCTTCCACGCCGAGGCCTGGGCGGAGAACTTCCTGATGTCGGCGCGGGCGCTTCCCGGAGCCCGCGTCGATCTTTCCCGCTCTCGAGTGGTCTACGAGGGCCGCCGGGTGGACGTGCGCGTGCATCCGATCTCCGTCGAGGCCGAACCGATGCGCGCCCTGGCCGCCACGCCGAAGCTCCGGCGGCTGCGCCGCGAGCTCTCCCGCTGGCGCGGCGACGCGAAGCTGATCCTGCGGGTCGACCGCCTCGAGCTCACGAAGAACGTCGTTCGAGGGTTCAAGGCGTTCGAAGTATTCCTCGCACGGTACCCCGAGTGGGTGGGCAACGTAAGGTTCCTCGCGCTGCTCTCGCCGTCGCGGCAAGAGCTCCCCGAGTACCGCGCCTACACCGATGAATGCCTGGCGGAGGCCGAGCGGATCAATCAAGCATACGGCGGCGATGGGTGGGAGCCGGTACGGGTCCGAGTGAAGGAGGACCACCCACGGGCGATCGCCGCGTACGGCCTGTACGACGTCCTACTGGTGAACCCGGTGTTCGACGGGATGAACCTCGTGGCGATGGAAGGACCGCTGGTGAACCGTCGCCACGGCGTTCTCGTCTTGTCGCGGAACGCAGGGGCCTACGGGAGGCTCGGCCGATACGCGATCGGCATCAACCCATTCGACGTGCGCGAGACCGCCGACGCGATCCACGAGGCCCTCACGATGCCCGAGCACGAGCGCGTCCGGCGGGCTCGCGGTCTCTCGCGGCTCGTGCTCGCGAACCCGCTCTCCCGATGGGTCCGCGGCCAGCTGGAGGACCTGGAGCGCGCGCGGCTGCGCCGGGCTCAGGTGAGCTGATCCAGGAGGTCGACGAGCCCCTCGGGTCCGTCGACCGCGACGTCCGCGCCCACCACCAGCTCCGGCGGCGTCTCGTCCCCTCGCACGGCCACCTTCAGGGTGGTCAGGCCGCGCTCCGCGAGGTCCTCCACCGCGCGGAAAGCATCGAGGTCGGCGACGTCGTCCCCCGCGAAGAAGACCCCCTCCAGATCGTTCTCCCCGGCCAGTCGTTTCACCGTCTCCCCCTTCATCGGACGGCCTGGCGGCACGAGCTCCAAGACCATCTTCCCCTCGACGACCACGAGCCCGTGCGACCGAGCGACGTGCTCGAGCGAGTCGGCGAGCCGACGTCTGGCCTCCGGCGGATCGGCCGCGCCTCGGTAGTGCACGGATACCGTCACGCCCTTGTCCTCGACCCAGGCCTCGGGGACGCCGGTGGCGGCCGACCGGGCGGCTGCGGCGAGCCCCGGAACAGCCGCGGCCACCGCGCCCTCCATGCCGTAGAGGCCCTCGTACCGGACCCCGGGCACCCCGAGGAGCCGCTCTGCCTCCTCCGCTCGCCTGCCGGTGACGACGGCCACGAGCCGGAAGTGACCTACGAGCGCCGCCAACGCCCGCCGCACGCCCGGCGCGGGCCTCGCCTCAAGGGGATGCCGGACAATCGGCGACAGCGAGCCGTCGAAGTCCAAGAACACGCCGGACACCTCGGAGTGGTCCCGGAGCCAGGCGAGGGTGCTACTGCTCGAGCGTGGAAGCGTAGTCGTTGCCCACGTAGATGACGATGTCCACGCGGTCCTTCACGTTGCTGTCCGCGGGAATCTGCTCGACCTTCGCGTCCTTGAAGAACTTCTTGGCGATGTACTCGGCGTCCGCCTTGTGCTCGTCCGATCGGTATTGGACGAGGGTCACATCGACGTTGTCGGCGTCCCCCGGCTGCTGGCCGAGCTTGTATCCCTCGGTCTCGATCTTCTCCGCCGTTGCGGCGGCCAGGAGGTCGACGTCAGTCGTGTTGAACACGGCGAACCTCAAGTCCTTCGTCGGCTTGGCCGCGGTGCCGTCCGCCTCCTTCGGCGGCGCCGTGTCGGTCTCCACGGGAGTCTTGGGCTCTTCGGTGGAGATCCCGCCATCGGCGAGTGGCCTCTCGCCCGATCCCGGGAAGGCGTTGGCGATGACAGCTACACCGGAGGCCGCGAGCGCCACGATGATCAGGAACCGCACAGTGCTCGTTCCCATCGAGATGTAGAAGCTCCTCCTGGTCGGGGGCTCGTGCTTGCCCGGCAAATCCTACCCCGACCTACAGCTCGACCCCAAGCCGCCGGGCGGACCGCTTGCGGCGACGTGCCTCCCGGAGCCGACGGAGACGGCGAATCAGCATAGGGTCGTAGCTCAGGGCCTCCGGGAGGTCGATCGCGCGGTTCAACAGCTGATGGTAACGCGCGGCCGACACACCGAACCGCTCCCTGATCGCCCTCTCCTTCGGGGGGGCGTGCTTCCACCATTCGCGCTCGAAGTCCAAGAGGGCGCGCGACCGTTCGTCGAGCCGGCCGCCGTCCCCCGCCACCCCCATTGGGTCCGTCGTGCTCACGACGCGAGCGTAGCCCCCCGCACCGACGGTTCAAGCACCCGGAGGCTACGGATACAGACCGCGCGTGGCGTGCGCCTCCGCCACCCGAGAGACCCCCAGCATCGTGGCGGCCACCCTCATCGAGACCTGACGCTCCTGGGCCAGGTTAAGGACGTCCACGTAGGCCCGCTCCATGATCGATCGCAGCCGAGCGTTCACCTCGTCCTCGGTCCAGAAGAACGCCTGGATATCCTGGACCCACTCGAAGTAAGACACCGTGACGCCGCCGGAGTTGGCCAGGATGTCGGGGACGACGAAGATGCCCCGGTCGTTGAGGACATCGTCGGCTCCGGGCGTGGTCGGCCCGTTCGCCGCCTCCACGATGATGCGAGCCTTCACATCGTCCGCGTTCGACTGGTTGAGCACGCCCTCCAGAGCGGCCGGGATGAACACGTCGCAGTCGACGGCCAGGAGCTCCGTGTTGGCCAAGGCATCTCCACCCGGGAACCCGGTCACCGTGCCCGACTCGCGGTGGAACTCCGCGAGGTCCGCGTGGGAGAGACCGTTGCTGTTGAAAACGCCGCCGTGGACGTCGGACACGGCAACCACCTTGCAGCCGAGGTCGGAGAGCAGCTTCACCGCGGGAGCCCCGACCTTGCCGTATCCCTGGACGGCCACCCGCGTGTCCTCGACGGAGAGGCCGCGGTGCTTGAGCGTAGCGCTCGTCACGTACATGACGCCGCGGGACGTCGCCTCTGCGCGACCGAGCGACCCGCCGACCGCGAGCGGTTTGCCCGTAACAACTCCCGGCACCGAGTAGCCCATGTTCATCGAGAACGTGTCCATGATCCAGGCCATGATCTGCTCGTCGGTGCCGACGTCGGGCGCCGGGATGTCCCGCTCGGGCCCGATCAAGGGCAAGATCTCCGACGCGTACCGGCGGGTCATGCGCGCGAGCTCGTCGCGGGAAAGCGCCTTGGGATCGACCGCCACACCGCCCTTAGCCCCGCCGTAGGGGATGCCGACGATCGCGCATTTCCACGTCATCCACATGGCGAGTGCCTTCACCTCGTCCATGTCGACGTCGGGGTGGTAGCGGATCCCGCCCTTCGAGGGTCCCCGAGTCGTGTTGTGGTGCACACGGAACCCGGTGAAGACACGGACAGACCCGTCGTCCATCCTGGTCGGCACCGAGACCTCAAGGACCCTCTTCGGATGTCTCAGCACCTCGAGCACACCCGCGTCTAGGCCGAGCACGACCGCCGCCTCGTCCAGCTGGGCGAGCGCCGCCTGCCACGGGGAGTCGGTGGTCACGGGATACCCCTTCTGACGTGGACGGTCGAGGGTAGACGGGCACGAAGTCTAGCAACGGCGGTCGGCGGATCGCTCGCGGCCCAGCGCGAAAGAGACCCGCCGGAGCCGCCGATAGGGAGTGAGACAATGCTGGCGGAGACACTCCCGCGCAGGCACGCCGAGAGGAGAGCGCGTGGTCGAGGCGATGAGCTCCCAGGGGCCGAACTCGCCCGGACAGCCCGGAACCCAGGCGCTGCGGTCGATGGCGCAGCTGGACATGCTGCACAGCCTCGCGACGCGCCTGAACCGGCTGAACGACGTGAAGGAGATCGCCGACGCGATCACGGCCGAGCTGCACACCATCGTCGACTACCACAACGCCCGCGTGTACGAGTTCGCCGCCGACGGCGAGACCCTTCTCCCCATCTCGTTCCGTGGGAAGCTCACGACCCCTGAGTTCGAGGAGACGTTCGAGGGACTGGTGACCCGGGTTGGAGAGGGAATCACGGGCCACGTGGCAGCGACGGGTGAGTCCTTCTACACGCCGAACGCGATCGAGGTCTCCTTCGCCGTCACGATCCCCGGAACCGATGACGTCGACGAGTCGATCGTCGCCGTCCCTCTCCGCTACGGCGATCGCGTGACGGGCGTGATCGTGCTCTCGAAGCTGGGGGTGGATCAGTTCGACGAAGAGGACATGCGCCTGCTTGAGGTGCTGGCCGGCCACGCGTCCGTCGCGTTCGAGAACGCGCGCCTCTTCCAGCTCGAGCGAGAGGCCGCGGAGACCTCGGCAGCGCTCCTCGGCCTATCGCAAGCCCTCACGCGAGTACACGGGATGGAGGACGTCCTGGGGACCGCCCTCGAGACGATCCCAGAGATCATCCCGTGCTCGGCCCTCGCTGCGTACGTCCGTGATCCGGAGTCGGGGGCGTTCGGTCTCGTTCGCGAGCGCGGCCTGGACGCAGTCAGGATCGCGTCCTCCCCCACGGGGGGAAACGTCGACGCCAAGACGGGCGCCCGGTTCCTCCTGTCGGTCCACGAGCCCTTCGTCCTCGGAAAGGAGATCGTGGAGCAAGTTCCGCCGGAGTACAGGTTGATCGACGAGGTCCGCGAGGTGCTCGTGGCACCGCTACGCTGGGATCCCGACGGCTTCGGGGCGATCACGATGATCGCGCCCGAGGTCGACGCGAGCTTCTCCGACGACGCGGTCAGGATCTCGCAAGGCATCGCCGACATCACCTCGCTCGCTCTGGGCACCGCACGACGGTTCCACGAGCTCGAGCGGTTCCACGACCTCGTGGAGGGCCTGGACGCCGTGTTCTGGGAGGCGGACGGACAGACGCTCGAACTCTCCTTCCTCTCGCGCCGTGCCGGCCGCGTGCTCCGGACCGACGCGTCCGGCTGGGTTGGCGCCGGTACCAGATGGGGTGATCACGTCCACCCCGACGATCGCGAGATCGCAGTCGCCTCGGTTATCGCCGCGGCCCTCGACGGCCGGAGCCTGGACCTCGAGTATCGCGTGATCGGCGCCAGCGAGGAGATCATATGGGTGCGCGACCTCGTGCACCCGGTACGCGGCGCTCAGGTGATCACCGAGTATCTCCGCGGCCTCATGGTGGACATCACCGAGCGCAAGCGCGCGGAGCAGGCACTCCGGGAGAGCGAGCGGAAGGCCTCCGAGGCGTTCCGCCGGGAGCGGGAGGCCGCGCGTGAGCTCCGGGCGCTCGACGAGATGAAGAACACCTTCCTCGAAGCGGTCTCCCACGACCTCCGCACGCCGCTCACCTCGATCCTCGGCTCGGCCCTCACCCTGGAGCGTTCGGAGCTGAAGTTGCCCGCCGCCGACGCCGTCGACCTCGTCTCCAGGATCGCCGTAAACGCCCGGAAGCTTGAGCGGCTGCTCTCGGACCTCCTCGACCTCGACCGCCTCCAACGCGGGATAGTCTCCCCTCAGTTGCGCAGGACGGACGTCGCGGATCTCGTCAGGCGCACGGTGGAGGAGTCCCAAGACCTATTGGAGGGGCGGCCCCTCCGCCTGGAGCTGGCCTCCGTCGTGGTGCCGGTCGACGCGGCAAAGGTCGAACGGATCCTCGAGAACCTCTTCGCGAACGCCGTGCGGCACACACCGTCGGGCACCCCACTCTGGGTAAGGCTTGAGGAGCAGGACGGCGGGGCGCTCATCAGCGTGGAGGACAAAGGGCCGGGCGTCGCTCCGGACATGCGCGAAGTGGTGTTCGAGCCGTTCCGGCAGGCCCCGGGTTCGGCCAACCACTCCCCCGGCGTCGGCATTGGGCTGTCCCTCGTGCGCAGGTTCGCGGAGCTCCACGAAGGGCGCGCCTGGATCGAGGAGAGGCAAGGGGGCGGCGCCTCCTTCAAGGTCCTTCTGCCCGGCGCGCCCGCACCGTCCCCTACCGAGTAGGTCCTAGTCCGCCTCGGGCGTATCGGCTTGCGTGGACGCGTCGGGTTCCGCGGGGCCCCCGTCTCCGGCCTCGGCCTTTCGCGCGACCTCCTCGGCGATCTCCCTCTCGAGATCGACGATCTCGGCGACGAGCCGGTCCCCCTCCTCGCCGGCGGCGGTGCCCTCCGTGCGCTCCCGGACGACCAGGTAGCCGAGCTGCTTCGCGTTCTCGTCGGCCTTCTTCCGGAGCTGCGACTGCTCCACCTTGCTCTGGATCTGCGCACCGGCCTTCTTGGCGTCTGCCGCCACCTGCGAGGCCGTCTGCTTGACCTTGTCGAGGAAGCTCAACGTCGATCCCTCCTTCACGAGCCCGGGTTCCCCCCCCACGCTAGCCGGGACGGCGGGCTCCCGCCAATCCGCCAAGGGCGAGGACCGGGAGGTGGAGGGAGCGAGTCCTCCCGGCCCTCACGTCCTAGATGAACAGCGTCACGGCGTCCTGCGACTCGAGGAGCATCGTCGTCGCGCCGGCGGGCTCGTCGAGCCCGTCGATCATGTCCTCCCTCGAGAGGCCGAGGAGATCCATCGTCATCTGGCAAGGCACGAACCTGACGCCGAGATCGCGGGCCAGCTCCAGCAGCTCGCCCGGGCTCGCGACGCTGTGCTCCTTGGCCAGGCGCTTCATCATCACCGGCCCAGCACCGGCGAAGTTCATCTTCCCGAGCTTCAGGTGCTCCATGCCCGGCCGGTCCATCATCGCGACCATCTTCTGCATCCAGTTCTCGCCGGTGATCCGGACGTTTCCCTTCACGAGCGAGAAGAGCCCCCAGAACGTGAAGAAGATCGTCGTCTGCATGCCCATCGCCGCGCCGGTCGTGGCCAGGATCATCTGCGGCCAAACCTTGTCGAGATCGCCGCTCCACGCGATGATCACGAGCTTCTTGTGAGCAACGTGCTCCTCGTGTTCGTGAGCGGGGACCTCGAGCTGGGACTCCTTCACCGCCATCTTGCTCACCTCACCCTTATGAGGAAGCGGTACACGCCGCCCTCCTCGGTCTGCTCGATCAGCTCGTTTCCGGTCGACCTGCACCAGGCGCTGAAGTCCGGCACCGCCCCGGGATCGGTCGCGAGGGCCTCGACGAGCTCCCCCGGCGCGAGCCCCTTGATCGCCTGTGCCGTCTTCACGATCGGCAGGGGGCAGTTCAGCCCCTGCAGGTCGAGCGTCTTCGCAACGGTCGCGCTCATATCGGTTCTCCTTCCTCCCGCGCCCGCTCCGGTATCCTGCCCCGGGGGACGGTCTGCCAGTACAGGCGGTTGAACATCCACTTCGCCGCGTGGAACACGGTCGAGGGCTGGGGCGGGATCGGTGGGTGCTCGTAGTCGAACCGGAGCACCGTCGCCTTGCGGTTCCCGGTCTCGAGGAAGCACATGACCCTCCCGCCGTAGTTGGTCTTGGGGGCCGAGCCGCGGATGAGAGAGGCGATGCGGCTCGCCACGACCGGAGCCTCGAAGTGCGCCGTCGAGCCGCTCTTCGAGATCGGCGGGTTCGTGCCGTCGCCCATGGCGAACACCCGCTCGTGCCCCTCGACCTGCAGCGTGTGGCGGTCGGTCGGGAGCCAACCCGAGGGGTCGCCTAGATTCGAATCGGAGACGACCGCCTGTCCGCGGTGCGGCGGGACGATCACCATCAGGTCGGACTCGACCTTCTCCCCCTCCAGCGACGAGATCACACCGGCCGACGGGTCCACCGACTCGACGTTGAAGAACGTCGTTAGCTCGATCCCGCGGCGCTCCATGATCGGCTCGATCAGCTTGGAGGCGGACTCGATCGTGAACGCTCGGTTGAGCGGCGAGAGCAGCGTGATCCGACTCCGCTCGCGGATCCCCCGGTTCCGGAGATGCTCGTCGAGCATCATCACGAACTCGACCGGCGCCGGTGGGCACTTGTAGGGGATGCCGGCGACGCCGACGTGGATCGCCCCGCCGCGGAAGCGTCGGAGCTCCTCGCGCAGCCTCTGCGCCCCCTCCATCGAGTAGAACTCGAACGCGCCCTCGAGGAGCCCGGGAATCTGCTCCGGCACGAGGCGCGCGCCGGTCGCGAGCACCAGGTAGTCCCAACCGAGGCTCCCGCCGCGCTCGAGCCGCACCGTTCCCGAGCCCGCGTGGACCTGGGTCGCCTCCTCCACGACGAGGTCGACCCCACGCCGGAGAAGGGTCCGCTCGTCCCGTGCGAGCCACCGGCCGTTCGCCTGCCCCAGCGCCAGGTATAGGAACCCCGGCTGGTAGACGTGCATCCCGGTCGGCTCGACAACCGTGACCTTCGCTTCGCGCCCGAGCTCCTTGGAGAGCAGGTTCGCGACGAGCGTGCCGCCGACGCCGCCGCCCAGGACGACGACCCTGGCTGGCATCGCGCGTCACCTCGCCTTCCGCACCACGAACCGCGCGAAGCCGTTCTCCTCGACGACCTCGAGCATCTCGTGGCCGGCCTTGGCGACCCAGGCCGGGACATCGGTCCTAGAGCCCTCGTCGCTCGATAGCACCTCGATCACGTCGTCCACGCTCCCCTCGCGGATAGCGCCGATAAGCGACATGAGCGGGCCCGGGCAGGGCATCCCACGGGCGTCGATCGACCGCGTCACGTTGGCAACCGACATCTCCGACACCTCCTCAGATGAACGTCACCGGACCGTCGGCCTCCAGGAAGAAGGAGGCCACTCCCTCGACGTTGTCGACGAGGGGGTCCAGGTCGTCTTTGGCGATCCCGAACATCTCCATCGAGAGCGAGCAGGCGTGGATCCCCACGTCACCCACCTCCTTGGCCTGACGGAACAGCTCGCTCCAGTGCTGTCCGCCGTGGCGCTGTAGGGCCTCCCGACCCTCCGGGCCCGCCTCCGGCGCGACACCGTGGTCCTTGAGCACGCGGTCCGAGCGGAATGCGTCGAGCGCCCAGTACTGGAGGAAGACATTTACCTTGCGGCCCATCGCCGCCGCCCCGACCGTCAGGACCGAGGCCGCGTTCAGCTTGTCGTCGGTACCGGAGAACAGAACCAGCGAAAGCGTTTCCTCGGACATCTCACTCCCTCCTTCTACCGACAAGCGTGCGGGTACACGGCGAGAGCGAGTGGGGTCGTAATGCCCGCCTCCTCCGGGCCCTCCGGGCTCGGTCGCACGGCGGCACCAGGGGAGACCTCCGGCCTCCCCCTCCTTCTCCCTGAGAAATCGGCCGGGTGGGGTCTTGGCTCGGACCGACCCAGTTGCCGAAACCTAGATAGCTAGTCGGAGAGGGTGGGGCTCCGCCCCGGGGAAGCCGAGGGAGACGTATGAGAGGCACGCAGAAGGCCCAGCACCCCGAGCCGTTCCAGCGTGAGACGCTGTTCCGCAACGTGGGGCCGCTCGTGGGGGCGGCGTTTTCCGGCATCTTGTCGCTGGCGATCTCGCAGTCGACGCCCGAGAGCGGGCCGATGCTCGTGCAGGCGGCGACGCTGACCGCGCTCACGCTCTCGGCGCTCGTCCTCGTCCCCTGGCACAAGACTCCGCGCACGGCGATGGCCGGTCCCGCGTTCGCGTACCTGGCTGTCGCCACGCTGATCCGGCACTCGACCGGCGGCGTGGACTCGATCTACGCCCAGCTGGTGCTCGTGCCGATCCTGTGGCTCGCGACCTACGGGTCGCTGCTAGAGGTGGGGGCCGGCGTAGCTGGTCTGGGCCTGGCCGTCGTCGGCCCGCTCCTCCTGATGCCGGGCACCAGTGGCCAGTGGCCGCGCACGATCGTGCTCGTCCTCATAGCCACGGCGGTCGGCGTCGGGGTCCAGAAGCTCTTCGCCTACCTGCGGGCTCACGCCGCGCAGCTCGACCTCCTCGCGCGCACGGATCCTCTCACGGGCGTGAGCAACCGCCGCGCGTGGGACGAGCAGCTCGAGGAGCAGCTCCTGGCGGTGAAGAAGCTCGGACAACCGCTCTGCGTCGCGCTCATCGACGTCGACCACTTCAAGGACTACAACGACTCGAAGGGCCATCAGGCCGGCGACCGCCTCCTCAAGGAGGTCACCGCCTGGTGGCGGAACCAGCTCCGAGACGGCGACATCCTCGCCCGGTTCGGCGGTGACGAGTTCGGCATCATCCTGCCCGGCTGCCCGCTCGAGGCAGCGCACCGGATCCTGGAGCGCCTGAGCGAGGGGATGCCTCCGGACGCGACGTGCTCCACAGGGCTCGTCTCGTGGAACGGCATCGAGTCCCACGGCGAGCTCGTAGCCCGCGCCGACCAGGCCCTTTACGGCGCCAAGGAGGCGGGCCGGAACCGCATCGTGGTCGCCTGAGAGCGGCGCCCGAACTGGCCGAACGGAGGTTGCCGGGGCACACCCCCGTGGGTACGGTGTGGAGTCCGTCCCTCCAACCGACCGAGCGCCTTGGCCGACAACGTGAGCCGAACCGAGACCGACGACGCCGGGGGCATAGCCCCCGGCGTCGCCGCAGCACCCCCCGCCACCGTTCGAGGCGAGGTGCCGAGGAGCCCGCAGAAGCCGCGGGGCAAGGTGGTCGCCAGCAAGATCGCCCACTTCCTGGTTGCACTCTTCCTTTTCGTGCTTGCGATCGAGCTGATGAAGTCCGGCGCCAAGGCGATCAACGCGAACATAAGGGGGAGCTTCCCCTTCGACAACGGCATCTCGACGCTCGGCTTCGGCTGGATGTCCGCCTACTTCGTGCTATCCGGCTCGCCTGTGGCCGCGGTCGCGCTCAACCTCTTCCACGGCGGAACGCTCACGCAGCTACAGACGTTCACGATGCTGTCCGGGTCGCGCTTGGGCGCCTCGTTCATCGTCCTGCTCACCGGGTTCCTATATGCCGTGCGCAACAAGAACCAGAACAGAGGTGAGTCGATCGGCATGGGCGTGCTCGCGCTGTCGCTCACCGCGCTCGTTTACCTGCCCGGGATGATGATCGGCTACGGGATCCTGAAGGCCGGCTGGCTCGACCGCGTGCAGTGGCAGGCTTCCGACGACGTTCTGGGCCTGATCGACGTAGCCTGGGGGCCGATAAGGGGGTTCATCACCGGCCTGATCCCCGGCTACCAGGCCTCGGCGGCAGAGCACCCGGAGCTCTGGATCCTGCTTCCCATCGGGCTTATCATCATCCTGGTCTCGTTCAAGCTTCTCGACCGCGTGCTCCCGGAGCTCGACGGCGAGCGGCACGCCGACAAGGGCCACTGGCTGAAGAAGCCGTGGCCGATGTTCTTCCTCGGCTGCCTGGCGGCGACGCTCACGCTCTCGGTGTCCGTCGCCCTCACCGTGCTGGTCCCGCTCGCCAGCAAGGGATATGTGAAGCGGGAGGAGGCCATCCCTTACATCATGGGAGCCAATATCACGACGCTCGCAGATACCCTCGTAGCGGCGATGGTCCTCGGCAACCCCGTAGGCGTGCAGATCGTGCTCGCACAGGCGATCGCGGTCGCACTCGTGACCGTGTTCTACCTCGCCTTCCTGTACCGCCCGATCGCGAACGGCGTGCTCGCGCTCGACGACTGGGTCGTAGGGACGAACCGGCGACTGTGGTTGTTCATCGCGACCCTGTTCGTGCTCCCGCTCCTCTTCCTCACCTCGGGGCTCTACATAGGGCCCATCACGAACTGATCCCGTGACCGACCTGGTCGTAGCGGGAGCCCGGGTCGTCGATGGGACCGGCGCTCCCGCCTTCGACGGGTTCGTTGCCGTCCGGGGCGACCGGATAGAGCGGGTCGGCCGGGCGGGCGAGCCGGAACCCGAGGCCGCCACCCACCTCGAAGTCGGCGGACGCACGCTCGCACCGGGGTTCGTCGACGCTCACAACCACTCCGATCTCGTGCCGCTCGTAGAGCCGTGGATGGACAGCGCACTCCGGCAGGGGGTGACGACGGTCGTCGTCGGCAACTGCGGCTCGTCGGCGTTCCCGTCGGCGGGTGCCCCAGAACTCGCGACCCTGATAGGAGTCCCGCCGGACGAGCTCGACCTCGCGTGGTCCTCCCACGAAGAGCTCACGGAGCGCCTCGATGGCTGCCGTCCGGCCGTTAACCTCGCGACACTCGTCGGTCACGGCGCGCTCCGATTGGAGGTGATGGGTCTGGAGCGCCGTGCGCCTACGGGCGACGAGCTCGCGACGATGCGCCGCATCCTCGAGGAGGGCATGGAGGCCGGCGCCCTCGGCATGTCGAGCGGCCTCGTCTACGTCCCGGGCATGTACGCCGACACCGAGGAGCTGGCGATGATGGCGTCGGTGGTGGGCGCCCACGGCGGGGTGTACGCCAGCCACATCCGCGGGGAGGGCGAGCGCGTGTTCGACGCGATCGGCGAGGCCGTGGAGGTCGGCCGCCGGGCCGGAGTGCCGGTGCACGTGAGCCACTTGAAGCTCGAGGGTTCCCTCGTCCGGGGTCGCGTGGACGAACTGCTCGGAACGATCGACCGCGCGCGACAGGACGGCGTCGATGTCACCGCCGACCAGTACCCCTATACGGCTTGGGCCTCGGTCCTGTCCTCGCTTCTTCCGCCGTGGGCAACATCGGGCGACCTGCTGGCGATCCTGGCCGATCCCGGGTCCCGCGAGCGACTAGTGGGGTCAGTGGAACTCGGCGAGGACGGGTGGCAGAGCTCGATCGCCGGAGTCGGGTGGGACCGGATCGTGATCGAGAGCCACGCGAGCGGAACCGGCGTCGAGGGAAAGAGCCTCGCGGCGATCGCGCACGAACGCAACGAACGACCGGCCGACACGTGCTTCGGTCTGTTGATCGCCGATCCCGACACGACCGTAATAGGCCACGCCATGAGTGAGCAAGATGTCGCGGCGATCCTGGCGACCGACGAAGTCATGGTGGGCTCCGATGCCTCGGCGATGTCCCCGGACGGACCGCTTGGCGCTCTCCCGGTCCATCCGCGCAACTACGGGACGTTCCCCCGCATCCTCGGCCGCTACGTCCGGGATGAGCGCCTGCTGACCCTTGAGGCCGCGGTGCGGAAGATGACATCGCTTCCCGCCGACCGCTTCGGCTTGCGGGATCGCGGCCGCCTAGCCGAGGGAGCACATGCAGATCTGGTGGTGCTGGATCCGGCACGGGTGCAAGACGTCGCGACCTACGAGGATCCCCACCGTTTCCCGGACGGCATCGACGTCGTGGTCGTCAACGGACGCATCGCCTGGTCGGCCGACGGCCCCGGTAGGCGCCCCGGGCGCGTTCTCCGGCGAGGCTGACCGCGCTCAAGTATCGCAGCCGACCCCGTCACCGTCGCCGTCGAACCTGTGCGCGTCGGCGCCGACGACGAGGAAGCGATCGAACGGGACGTCGGCGCAGTCGAGGTCCGGGGGCGGGGCCGGTATGCACACGCCGGCGTAAGACGGGTCGCAGCGTCGACCATCGTCCGGCTCCTCGCCCTCGCCCTCGTCGAGACAGGCGCCCCAGAGGCCTGCCGCCCCTGCGCGCGCCTTGCGCTCCGCCGCGAGGAATGCGTCCACGTATCGCACGTTGGGCGGAAACGTGGCGACGGTCGCGTACCCACGGCGGACGAGCGTTCGGTTGAGGAGTTGAGGCCCCAGCCAGACGTAGGCTAGCGTCCGCCCATACTGATCCTTGCGCTCAACGTCGAACTCGAGCCGGATCTGCTTACTCTCGAGCGCTCCCTCCGTGAACCGTGACGCCGCGTCGCCGAAGCACTCGACTGGATCGGTGGGGTGGACGGTCTCCGGCGTGTCGACCCCGATAAGACGAACGTCGCGGGTGTGGGCCCCGAGTCGCACTTCGATCGTGTCACCGTCGACCACGCGGGTGGCAAAGGCATCCCGGCCGTTCGACGGGCGCCCCTCGCCGACCGGCGGACCTCGATCAGGCCCCCCCGCGCCGATCACGGGCGGATCGCACGCGACGAGACCCCACGCAACCACCACGAGCGTGATCCATCCTCGCCGTCCCCCCACGGAGCCGAGCCTACGCCGGGGGGGCGACGGCGCTCATGCGCTCGGGCCCTCGTCCCGTACCTTCTCGACGTGCGTGAGGGCCTCACGGAGCCCGTTGATCCACTCCTTCTCGTTCCGGCCGACGAGCCGGACGCACCACGCGAGAGCGTCGCTCCTGCTGCGCGCCACCCCCGAGTCGACCAGCGTGTCGAGCACCTTGCGCTCCGGCATGCGAAGGCGGGTCATGACTGGCATCGCGAGGTGCGTGAACAGCCGCTCGACGTCCCCGCAGCTCGCCCCCCAGGACACCTTCCGGCGGAACCGGTGCTGGGCTTCCTGGGCGATCCGCATGCGAGCCTCCCGCGTGTCCTCGCGGTGCTGCGAGACCCTGCCCGCACGCGCGGCCGCGACCTCCTCCTTGGATGCGCGCTTCGGCAGGTCGACGTCGGGTAGCTTCCCGACCACGAGGATCTCCTCGCGATCGAGGGTCACCGCCGGCGGCTCTATGAACCAACCCTCCGGGATCCTGCCGGCGAACCAGCCTCTGATTTCCGCTTCACTCATTCACATAACCTCTTCCGCTTGATTACAAACTTACATCGTTGCTTGTCTTTCGTCAAAGCCCGACTCCCCAGCACAGGCGGTTCGGGGTACCCTTCGTTCGACCCTCGTTTGAACGGAGATTCAATTGGAAGTCAACCGGTACGACGCGATCGTCATCGGCGGAGGCCACAACGGCCTCGTCGCCGCCGCCTACCTGGCCAGGCGGGGAGCCCGCGTGGTTCTTCTCGAGGCCCGCCATGAGACGGGCGGGGCCTCCAACACGAGCAAGCCCTGGGCTGAGGCGCCGGAGTTCCGGGTGAACACTCTCAGCTACACGATGAGCCTGATGCCGCCGACGATCATCAGAGAGCTCGAGCTGGATCGGTTCGGATACAAGGTCCATCCGCTCGGCCGGGGGTACATCCCGCTCCCCGACGGTCGGGCGCTCATCGAGACCGACGACCCCACCGAGGATCACGCGCAGTTCTCGCAGTTCTCCAAGAGCGACGCCGACGCGCTCCCGCAGTGGTGGGACTGGCTCGACCGACTCACGAAGATCCTCGCGCCGATCCTGATGCAGACCCCGCCGAGGATCGGCTCCATGAAGCTCGGCGATATCGTCGATCAAGCGAGGTTCGCGTGGCAGTTCCGCAAGAAGCTCGACACCAAGACGGCGGGTGAGATAACGCAGCTCTTCACGATGAGTGCGGCCGACCTCCTCGACCGCTGGTTCGAGTCGCCGGTCGTGAAGGGCGCCCTCGCCGTGAACGGGATCATCGGCACCTGGTTCGGCCCGTACTCGCCGGGCAGCGCCTACGTGCTCGCGCACCACTCGGTGGGCGACATCGGCGACGGAGTGCTGGCCGGATGGGGATTCGCCGAGGGCGGCATGGGCGCGGTGGCCGACGCGATCCGCGCCTCCGCGGAGTCCAAGGGCGCCGAGGTCCGCGTGAGCGCTCCCGTCGAGCGGATCCTCGTGAGGGACGGGCGCGCGATCGGGTGCGTGATCGAAGGGGGCGAGGAGCTCCGAGCGCCCGTGCTCGTCACAGCTTGCCACCCGAGCATCACGTTCCTGCGGCAGATCGAGCGCCACCAGCTCCCCGACGAGTTCGTGTTCCACATGGAGAACTGGAAGACACGGTCGGGCGTTGTGAAGATCAACCTCGCGCTCGACCGCCTGCCCGAGTTCACGGCGAACCCCGGGTTCGACCCCCAGATCCACGGGGGTGCGATCGAGATCTGCCACGACATCGACTACCTGGAGCGCGCGTTCCAGGACGCTCGGGAGGGCCGCGCCGCCGAGAGGCCCTTCTCGGACTGCGAGATCCCCAGTGTCGTCGACCCCACCCTCGCGCCGGAGGGGAGGCATGTGATGTCCATGTTCAGCCAGTGGGTACCGCACGAGTGGGCGAGCGAGCCGCAAACGGCGGAGCTCGAGGCCTACGCGGACCGGCTGATAAGGCTCTTCGAGGACATCGCACCAGGGTTCAAGGACTCGATACTCCACCGGCAGATCATCGGGCCCTACGAGATGGAGCACGAGTACCACCTGATCGGGGGGAACATCTTCCACGGCGAGTTGTCGGTGGACCAGCTTTTCCACATGCGCCCTGCGCCCGGCTACGCGGACTACCGCACGCCGATCCGCGGGCTCTACCAGGCGAGCTCGGCCACGCACGCGGGCGGTGGAGTGACGGGGCTGCCGGGGCACCACGTGGTGCGTCAGATCGTGCGGGATAGGGCGCTCGGAGGGCGCCGGTAGGCGCGACCCGAACGCTACCCGCCGGGCCGACCTACTCGCCCGCCCGGGCCCGTCTCGAGAGGCGGATCCCGTAGGCGACGGAGGCCACGATGCCGGTGACGATCGCGGTCACGAACGCCACGGTTGGGCCGACGGGCGGGGCCCAGAAGAGCCCCGCCACGCGGTTGCCGACCAGCCATGTGAGCATGAGGACGACCAGCCCGATCCCAGCTCCCGTCGCCCACGCGGCGACGGCGTCGGCTCGCCGATCGCTCATTCCGCCGCGAACGAGAGGAAGATCGGCGGGAACGTCCCCAGCACGCCGAGTACCCCGAGCACGAGCGACGCCCAGAACCACTTCCTCAGATCGACATCCTTGCCCCGGAACCCTATCCCCAGAACGATCCACGCCACGGCCCACACGATGACCGCGAGCGAGGTCTTGCCCGCAAGGGGGCCGACGCCCCGCTCGAACTCCCACGACTCGAACCAGTCGTGGAGGCCGACGGACGCCTCGTTCAGGATCGTGAAGAGCCCGAGCGCGAAGATCCCGATGCCCGCGGCGAGCATGGCCGCGGCGGCCGGGCCGTCGGGCCGCTCTTCCAGCCCCAGCTCGGCGACCTCCGGCGCGGGTTGTCTATCCGCTTCAGTCTTACGTTCCATCGGCATTCTCCTCAGACGATGGGGGCGACCTTGTTCAGGAACGCGCCGAAGGCTCCGCCGACGACCGCGGCCCCGAAGGCCCCGACGAACATCACGATCGCGACCGCTCGCAGCCAGGTGCGGGCGATCAACCGAGGCCCGTAGTAGGTCACGATGAAGGCCACGGCGGTGGCGAGGATCGGAGCGATCCAGCCCACGTGCTCCTTCCACTCCATCCCGAACTCGTGCCAGCTCTCGGTCTGCCCCGAGACGTTGGAGACGAGGAAGTCCTTGGGCGAGCAGTTCGTGGCGTTGGGGAGCGCCGCGCCCGCACAGCCCGAGTAGTCCTCGCCCGCAAGTGCAGCCCGGTACCACGGATAGACGATCCACGTTCCCGTTATCACGGTGATCCACGCCACCCCGGCCATCACCCAGACGCCGACGTATAGGCGCCGCATACGCTCCTTGATGGCCGCCGGGGTGAGGAACCCGGCTCGCAGGCTCCAGAGCCCCGCCAAGCCACCGGCGAACGCCAGAAGGAACAGCGTGCCGGCGAGGAGCCCGTGCACAACGGTCCAGGCTTCCCGGTCGGAGAGTTCCATATGACCCCCTTCCGTTCGGGCGGTCTTGATCGCCCGTTCTTGGCGGCTAGCCTCCCGTCTAACGAGTGAGCCCCTTAGGGTCTTTCAGCCTATCCCCTGCGGGTCGGGAGGCAAGCTCGACCTGGCCGCGCCCGGTGATCTCCTCGAGCTGGCGGCGGGATTCGAACCCGCGACCTAGCGATTACAAGTCGCTTGCGCTACCGGACTGCGCCACGCCAGCAGGGCGAGTCTACTTCCGGGACGGGACGACGTAGGCGAACAGCACAACCGCGAGCGACACCGACGCGTTGAGGGACTCGACCCGGCCCCGCATCGGCACCGACACGAGCAGGTCACATCGCTCGCGAACCAGGCGCGAGAGCCCCGTCCCCTCGGCGCCCACCACGAGCGCGACCCTGCCCAGCGGGCAGGGTCGCTCGTACATATCGGGTCCCGCCCGTTCGGAGAGGCCGACGACGCTGAAGCCGGCGTCCTTGAGGCGGTCGAGCGCGCGGGGGATGTTGGCTACGCGTGCGTGGGGTAGGTGGAGCAGCGCGCCGGCCGACGCCCGGACCGCCACCGGAGTCACCGGTGCGGCGCGCCGCAGCCGGGTGACGAGCATCGCGGTCCCGGCCGCCTCGGCGACCCGCGCCGCGGCTCCGAGGTTCTGCGGGTCCTCGATCCCGTCGAGCACCACGACCAGATCGCTCCGCCCGAAATCCCACGATGAAAGCTCACGTTCTCCGAGATCGCGGGAGGCGCGCACTTCTGCGACGACGCCGTGGTGGTCGGTTCCGGTCGCGTCGAGCTCGTCACGCGAGACGGTCTCCACGCGCACACCGGCGCGCGAGGCCGCGGCGAGCACCTCCCGGAGCGCCGGGGTGCGCCGCGCTCCCTCGGCGACGCGAACCTCGATCGCGCGACCGGCCCGGATCGCCTCGAGCACCGACCGCCGGCCGGCCACGAGCGATGGGGCTGTCATCCCGTGACGACCACGGCGAGCGCGAGGCATCCGGCGCCGTCCCCAGCGAGCCCGATACCCTCGGGACGCGAGGCCTTGACCGACACGCCGTCCAAGCCGACGCCGAGCGCGGCGGCGAGGTTCCTTCGCATCTCGTCGCGCCGGGGCCCGACCGAAGGTCGTTCCGCGAGCACCGTGACGTCACAGGAAACCGGGGTCGCGCCGCGATCCGCGAGCATGGCGACGGTGCGGGCCAAGAGGTCCAGACCCGCGATCCCGGCGACGGAAGGGTCGCTGTCGGGAAAGTGCTCGCCGACGTCTCCGAGCGCGAGCGCCCCGAGGAGCGCGTCCGCGACGGCGTGGCACACCGCATCGCCGTCGGAGTGCCCCGCCAACCCCGGCTCTCCCTCGAACCGGACCCCGGCCAGAAGCAGCGGCCGCCCCACCTCGCGGGGGTGGGCGTCGAAACCGAGCCCGAACCGATGCTCAGCCACGGCCGACCCTCGCAAGCACGGATTCGGCGCGCACGAGGTCCTCGAGCATCGTGATCTTGAAGTTCACTCGCTCTCCGGGGATCGCGCGCACCCGATAACCGGCCCACTCGAGGAGCGCCGCGTCGTCGGTGGCCTCGTGCCCTGCCTCGGCCGCGCGCGAGTGAGCGTCCAGGAACGCGCCCAGCCGGCACGCCTGGGGCGTCTGCGCGAGGAAGACCTCGCCGCGAGGCTCCGTCCTCTCCACGAGATCCCCTCGAACGCGCTTCAGCGTGTCGACGACGGGGAGGACGGGCACCACGCCGTCGACATCGCCGAGCGCGGCCAGGACGGCGGCGAACAGGCTTGCGGAGGCAAGCGGTCGAGCAGCGTCGTGACAGACGACCACCTCGGCGTCGGCCCGAACCTCCTTGAGCGCCGAGCGAACGGAGGCCTGGCGCGTCGGCCCTCCCCCGACCACGATCGCGGGCTTGCCGACGCCGGCGAGCAGCTGGGTGGCTCGCCCCTCGCTCCCGGCCGGGACCGCAACCACGAGGCTCGTCACCTCCGGGCGAGCGGCCGCCGCGGCGACCGAGTGCTCCAGCAACGTCCGGCCGGCCAGCTCTAGGAAGGCCTTCGGCCGGTCCGCGCCAAGGCGCTCGCCCGAACCTGCGGCGAGCACGACCGCAACCGCGTTCATCAGGTCTGCTCGGAGCTCTTCCCGGATCCCGCGTCGGGCAACGCGGCGAACACCATCCGGCCGGTGGAGGTCTGGATCACGTTGCTGACGCGCACGGCGACCTCGCTGCCGATCCGATCGGCCGCGCGCTCGACGACCACCATGGTCCCATCCTCCAGGTAGCCGATGCCCTGGCCGTGCTCCCTTCCTTCCTTCACGAGCTGCACGGTGAGCTCCTCGCCAGGCACGAACGGAACGCGGAACGCGGAGGCGAGCTCGTTGATCTGGCGCACCGGCACCGAGACGGCGCCCGCCACCTTGGCAAGGTTCGCGTCCACCGTGATGAGCGTGCCGCCGCGCTCGCGCGCCAGGCGCACGAGCGCGGCGTCGACGTCGCCGACAAGGGCCTCCTCGACGAGGATGATCTCCGCGAGGGGTGACTCCTGCAGCGTGGCCAGGACGTCCAGTCCTCGACGCCCACGGGTGCGGCGTTTCGGGTCGGACGCGTCGGCGATCGACTGCAACTCGCGAAGGACGCCCTCGTGGACGAGGAACGTTCCCGGCAGGAAACCGGTTCGAACCAGATCGGCGATCCGCCCGTCGATCAGCGCGCTCGTGTCGATCACGTTGACCTCGCCCGGCGCGACCCCGGCGGCACGCGGCTTCAGCCCGAAGATCGCGAAGAGGTCGTCCTTGCGCCCCCGGGCGATGTGGAACCCCGCAGCTCCAAGTGAAATGTAGATGAACACGACGCCCGGCACCACCCCCACGAGCGGGAGATCGACCAGGAGCAGCGGAACGGTCACGAGCGCGGCAATGATAAGTCCGACGACGAGACCGACTGTGCCGGCAGCGATCTCGACTGCCGGCGTCTTGCGGAGTCCCTGCTCGAGCTCGGTCACCTGCCGGTAGGTGAACCGTCCGACGAGGCCGCCGACCACGTATCCGATGGCCGACCCGAGGAACACGATCAGAAGGACACGCGAGGTCTCACCGTGCGCGAACTGCTCGCCGACCTGGAAGCCGGCGGTACCGAGCAAAGCGATGAAGATGAGCCGAACGCCCTCGACGAGACGTCCACGCGGTGCCTCGCGGCGTGGCTCGGATGATCCGCTCACCGGGGTACCCTGCCCTGCGGCGTTCCTCCGTGCAAGCACGCCCCCGTCGGGGCGATCAGACTTCGGCCGCCACCTTGGGACCGTGGGCCTCCTCGAGGACCTTGTCGATCATGCCCTCGGCGTCCTCTTCCGAGCACGTCGCAGCGCAACACAGCTCGGAGACCAGGATCTGGCGAGCCTTGGTCACCATGCGCTTCTCGCCGGCAGAAAGGCCCTTCTCGCGCTCGCGGATCGACAGGTTCCTGACGACCTCGGCTACCTGGTAGATGTCGCCCGAGCGCAGCTTCTCGATGTTGTTCTTGAAGCGGCGGCTCCAGTTGGCGGCCATCTTCGACTCGTCCTCGCGGAGAACGTTCAGGACCTTCTTCACCTCGTTCTTGCCGACGACCTGGCGGAGGCCGACTTCCTTGGTGTTGTCGACGGGAACCATAAGCGTGAGGTCCCCGTAGGCGACACGTAGGACGAAGAACTTCCTCTTCTCTCCGAAGAGTTCCCGCTCCCGAAGCTCCTGGATTACTGCGGCGCCGTGTTCCGGATGCACTACCGTATCGCCCTTACGGAACACGCGACCCCCTTCGAGGCTTGCGGACGCGGACAGTCGGATGACTAGTCCAAGGGTAGCATGCGGCTCCGTTCGCCCGCAAACGGCGAAAGGCCCGGCTTCAACCCGTTTTCCCAGGTCAGAGGGGGTGCGACAGGCCTAGGTCGGTCGTTGGTCGTAACCCCCCGCGGCCCACGAAAGCGCCTCGCGGACGTGACGGACGACCACGACACGGACGTCTCGCTCGCCCCGCGCGCCCTCGGGGGCGAACACGGTCGTGCACCCGGCGGCCGAAGCGGCCGCGACCCGCTGCTCCAGTCCCGCCACCGGGCGGACCTGCCCGGTGAGGGAGATCTCGCCGACGAACGCGCTCCGCTCCGGCGGTGGGATCCCCGAGGCGGCCGACGCGAGCGCCGCCGCGATCGCGAGATCGCTCCCCGGGTCGTCGATGCGCACGCCCCCCGACGACGCGCCGTACAACTCCGCGCGCGCGAGCGGGATCCGGGCCGCGCGATCGAGCACCGCGGCGACGAGCTGGAAGCGTCGCCCGTCGATCCCCGTCGCCTGTCGGCGCGCCCCGTTCTCCGTCGGAACGACCAGCGCCTGGAGCTCGACAGCGAGCGCCCGCCGGCCTGCACGAGGCAAGGCGACCGCGGCGCCCGCCTCACCGCGACCGGAGCGAAGGAGATCGGAAGGGTCGATCTCGTGGAGGCCGTCCTTCTTCATCTCGAACCAGGCCACCTCGCCCTCGGCACCGAAGCGGTTCTTGCCGCCCGAGAGCATTCTGAGCCCCGAGCGCGGATCGCCGTCGAAGCTGAGGACGACGTCCACCGCGTGTTCTAGGGTTCGCGGTCCTGCCAGGTCGCCATCCTTCGTGACGTGACCGGTCACCATCACGGTGATGCCGACGGACTTCGCGAGCCCGACGAGCGCGTCGGCGCACCCGCGCACCTGCGCCGGGCCGCCCGGGATCTGGGACGCGTCGGTGTCGCGGAGCGCCTGGATCGAGTCCACGGCGAGCAAGAAGGGCCGCGCCGCCGTCGCCGCGTCCATCACGACTTGCAGGTTGCGGCCGGGGACGAAGCTCACGGCGTCACCCGGCACGCCCAGGCGTCGTGCTCGGGCCGCGACCTGCTCGCGCGACTCCTCGCCGGATGCAAGAAGGCAGGGGAGCCCGGCGGCCGACAGGTTCGCCACCAACTGGAGGAGAAGGGTCGACTTGCCGATGCCGGGCTCGCCTGCGAGGAGGACGACCGAAGCCGGGACGAGCCCCCCGCCGAGTACCCGATCGATGCCCGGGAACCCCGTCGGGGCTCGTCGCGCCTCCGCGCCGTCCGCGGACAGGGTCTCCAGGGATACCGCCGGTCGTGCCGCCGGCCCGACGGTCTCGCCGATCGTCCCCCACGCGCCGCAAGCCTGGCACCGGCCCACCCACTGGGCGGCCTGTTGCCCGCAACTCGAGCACGTGAGAACGGCCTTCACCCTGCCCACGAGCCGACGCTAGCAGGGGGGTCTGACATCCCAGACCCTCGGGTCTTCTAGCCCGTGGCGTAGTCTTGGCCCGTGCGCGCGCTCCGCACGGTGATCGCCTCGTTAACCGCGGCCTTGCTGCTCGCGGCGGGGCCTGGCTCGGCCGAGCTGTTCCCCTCCTCCGCCCCGCCGATGCCGGCCCCCGGCAGGCCCGACCGCGTCGACGCGGGAGCGATCGCAACGCGCTGGCCGATAAAGCACGTCGTGTTCATCGTGAAGGAGAACCGGACGTTCGATAACATGTTCGGCGCCTTCCCTGGGGCCGACGGTGCAGCGTCAGGGCTCGACCGCGGCCGGTGGCGGCCGCTGACCCGCCCGCCGGACCAGCTTCCGACCGACATCCGCCACTGCTACTCGTGCGCGCTGGCCGCCTGGAACGGCGGCAAGATGGACGGCTTCAACCAGAGCGAGGCGGCCGATCTGTACGCGTATACGCGGATGCTCCCCGGGGACCTGCCGAACTACTGGCGATGGGCGCGCCGGTTCGCGCTCTCCGACAACTTCTTCGCGTCGGCGCAGGGTCCGTCGTTCCCGAACCACCTCTTCACGATCGCGGCGCAGTCGGGCGGCACGCACACGAACCCGGTCGTGGGGCTCGACCGCTTCCACGCGTGGCGGGCGGCAACCGGTCTCGCCAAGACCTGGGGGTGCGACTCCATCGACGGTACCTACGTGGAGGTCAAGGACAGCGAGGGCAGGATCAAGCGTGTCCCGCCCTGCTTTGACTTCCTCACGGAGGGCGACCTTCTGACGCGCGCCGAGATCCCATGGGCCTACTACACCGCGTGGAACGACCAGGAAGGCTACGCGTGGTCGGCCTACTCGGCGGTTCGCCACGTTCGTAACGACCCGGAGGTCTGGCGCGATCACGTCTTCCCAGTGGACGACGTGGTCGGCGACATTCGCGACGGGCGCCTTCCCCCGGTGACCTGGATAACCCCGCGCTACGAGGACTCCGAGCACCCCGAGGAGAGCTTCTGCCGCGGGGAGAACTGGACCACCCACGTTGTCAACGCGATCATGCGCTCGCCCGCGTGGGAGGACACCGCCATCTTCATCACGTGGGACGACTACGGCGGCTTCTACGACCACGTTCCGCCGCCGCAGGTGGACCGCTTCGGCTTTGGGATCCGCGTTCCGCTACTCGTGATCTCGCCCTACGCGAAGCGCGGGTACATCGACCATCGCCTGGGCGAGTTCTCCTCGGTCCTGCGGTTCCTCGAGGACAACTGGGGGCTGTCTCAGCTCACCCACCGCGACCGAGACGCTGCCAACCTCTCCTACGTGTTCGACTTCTCGCAGGAGCCCCGCCCGCCGGATCCGCGCCCGCTTCGGGACTGCCCGTAGCTAGGCTCCCCTGTGGCCTCGGAACTCCAGGCGATAGGTCCAGCGCGCCCCATCCGCGCTGTGCTCGAAGGAGATGAGCCGCCCCTCCTCGCCGCCGGGAGGCAGCACCGGCAGGCCCGTGTGATCCTCGCCCGGCCAGAGCTCTTCCCTCTCGCCGTCCTCGAGTCGGAGCAGAGTCATCGGCGAGTCCCCGCGCCGCTCGAGGGGCTCGTGACAGTCGGTCTCCTCCTACGGATCGAGTTGCCGGAAGCGCACGAAGCGAGGCACAGCGTGAAGGATCACCGGCTCGCCCGGACGCTTCCACGCCCTCCCGAAGAAGCGCCAGTGGTCGCCGTCCTTAGACGTCTCGATCGCCCAGCAGACCTCGCCGTCCACGGCCCCCTCAGGGGCCAGGCAACGACGGAACTCCCGAAACGGGAATCCCCTTAAACATTTGCGCGCCTTCGTGCATCCAGGAAGCATGCGGGCGGAGGGGGAGGTCGTGAGTTTCCCTATCGAGCGCATCGAGGCATGGGCCCGCTTCGATGCATTCTACCTGGAGGAACACGAACGGCTCTTCAAGGCCCTCTACTTCGTGACCGGGAACCGCCAAGACGCGGAGGAGCTGATGCAGGACGCGTTCCTGAAGCTCTGGGAGCGCTGGGACAAGATCCAAAGGATCTCGGATCCAGCAGCCTACCTGTTCCGCGTGGCGCTCAACGGCTTCAGGATGCGCCGTCGTCGCGCGGCGGCTCATCCTCGAGCTCACGCCGCGGCAGCGAGCCGCCCTCCTGCTCCTGGACCTGCTCGGGTACCCGTCCGAGCAGGCGGCGCGCATCCTGCGCGTGCGCCCATCCACGGTGAGGGCCCTGGCAACGCAAGGCCGACGGGCCCTACGTGCGAAGGAAGGAGCGCGGGATGCCTGAGGTGCAGGAGGTGTTCCACATGGCTACCCAGAAGGTCCGGCCCCATCCCGGCGCTCTCGACCGACAGCACCGGGAGCAGCGGCGCCGCACGGTCCGACGGAAGGCGGGCGTCTATGCCATCGTCGCTGCGCTCGGCGTGGCGGCGGTCGGAGTGATCCTCGGAACGCGAGGGGGGCAGGACGCGACAACGCCCGCGAGCGAACCGGAGAGGCCAGCGAACGCGACGGCGGTGGAGGTCGCCGCGAGGTTCACCGAGGCGTATGGCGCCTTCGACGCGGAGCAGGCGATCACCTATCTGGCCGACGACGCCGACCTCTCGGGAGTGGGCGGGCTGGGGGGAACCCGGGAGTTCCGACTGCTCATCTCCTTTCTCGAAGCCCAGGGCTACAAGCAGCTGCTCGACTCCTGTGAGGAAACGAGCAGCTCGGCCTCTGGCACCGAAGTTCGTTGCACGTTCGATTTCCACGCCATCAGGTCCGACGAGATCGGACTGGGCCCGTACGGCGGCAGCTACTTCGATCTCACCGTCCGTGATGGAGAGATCGTCCGAGCGTCGCTGTATTGGGAGATCGGGGAGTTCTCGCCCCAGATGTGGGAGCCCTTCGCGGACTGGGTGTCCAAGACCTACCCGGAGGACGCCGCGGTGATGTACAACGAGGACCTCACCGACTTCCGGCTCTCCGAGGAGTCGATCGGGCTCTGGGAGCGGCGCATCCGGGAGTACGTGGCGGTGGAGCTCGCCGACATCACAGCACCCTCAGTGCCGGAGGTCGACTACGTGATCGACCTGAACACCGGCGTGAGGACGCCGCTGCCCGAAGCCAGCATCCGATCGCTCGGCGAGACGGACGAAAGCGGTCAGTACGCGGCCTCGCCGGACGGCTCGACGCTCGCCTACGTCGTGCCAGGCGACGACGAAACCAGCCAGATCTTCGTTGCCGGCATCGACGGCACCGGGATCCGCCAGGTGACGCACGATCCGGTGGGGGCGGACTGGCCAGCCTGGTCGCCGGACGGGACGAGGATCGCCTACGAGGGCGGTGCGGTGGACGGCGACCGGTTCCTTCGCAACCTCTTCGTCCTCGATGTCGCCACGGGCGAGTCCGCGCAGATCAGTAGCGCGGTGTCCACCGGTGGCGGGCTCCAGTTCACGCCGGACGGCTCGTCGCTCGTCTACACCGGCGGCAGCTTTCCGGTCCCGGAGCTTCGGACCGTGCCGGTCGCCGGAGGGGAGAGCACGCTCTTGATCGGCCCGGGCGAGGGCTTCGACTCGGCTGGGAACGGCTCGCTGTCGCCCGACGGTTCGCTCGTGACCTTCCAAGGCAGCTGTACGCCTAGATCAGGCGAAAGCGGGCCGTGTCGGTGGGTAGCCAACGCTGACGGGACCGAAAGGCGAATCATCCCCGGATATGGAGCGAATCCTGTGGGAACCTGGTCACCTGACGGGGGCCGATTCTTGACCTCGCTTGCCACGGCATCCCCGAGAATGCGAAGAATTGCTCGGACCCGCAGGGCATCATCGTCGTCGACGTCGCGACGGGAGACGCCTCGCAACTCCTCGCCCTAGGCATCGGCGCGATATGGCTCGACGATCACACGCTGCTCGTCGAGGTGTGAGGCGAGCCGAGTCCAGACACCGAACGGCCCGGCAGCCTCGCGGTTGCCGGGCCTTCGGTCTTACGGGGCCGGGGAAGGCATGCCCCTAGCCCACGCCTGATCCTGGTTACCCCTCCTGGGAGCCCGCCAGCTCCACCGGCGGAGTGTCAGGCGGGACCGGCGCCCCCTCGAACACGATCTCGCCGTCGCGGACGTCCACGATCACGGTCTCGCCGGCCCGGAACTCCTTGTGCAGGAGCTTCTCGGACAGTGGGTCCTCGACCATCCGCTGGATCGTTCGCCGGAGAGGTCGCGCGCCCAACGCCGGGTCGTAGCCCTTCTCGGCCAGCAGCTCCTTGGCGGTGTCGGAAAGCTCGATCTCGACGTCCTTGGCCCGCAGCTGCTCCCTCACCCGAACGGTCATCAGGTCGACGATCTCCTTCACGTTCCCGCGCGTGAGCGAGTGGAAGACGATGACCTCGTCGATCCGATTCAGGAACTCGGGCCGGAAGGAGCGCTTCAGCTCCTCCATCACCCGCTCCTTCATCTTCTCGTAGGTCATGCTCTCGTCGGGCCTCGCTGCGAACCCGATCCCCGGTCCCTTCTGGATGTCCCGGGTGCCGAGGTTGGAGGTCATGATGATGACGGTGTTCTTGAAGTCCACCTTGTGGCCCTGAGCGTCCGTCAGGTGCCCATCCTCGAGGATCTGAAGCAGCGTGTTGAACACGTCGGGGTGCGCCTTCTCGATCTCGTCGAAGAGGACCACGCTGAAGGGCTTCCGACGGACGGCCTCGGTGAGCTGTCCGCCCTCCTCGTAGCCGACGTAACCCGGCGGCGAGCCGATCAGGCGCGACACCGTGTGCTTCTCCATGTACTCGGACATGTCGAGCTGCACGAGCGCGTCCTCGTCGCCGAACAGGAACTCCGCCAGGGCCTTCGACAGCTCGGTCTTGCCGACGCCGGAGGGCCCCAGGAAGATGAACGAGCCGGAGGGCCGCTTCGGGTCCTTCAGGCCGGCGCGCGTGCGGCGGATCGCCTTCGAAACCGCGGTCACCGCCTCGACCTGGTCGACGATCCGCTTGTGGAGCTCGTCCTCCATGCGTAGTAGCTTCTCGGTCTCCTCCTCGGTGAGCTTGAACACCGGGATGCCCGTCCAGTTAGACAGCACCTCCGCTATCTCCTCCTCGTCCACCTCGGAGAGCACGTCGAGCTCGCCGGACTTCCAGGTCTCCTCGCGGATCTTCCGCTCGTCCTGCAGGCGCCGCTCCTCGTCGCGCAGCTGTGCCGCGCGCTCGAAGTCCTGGGAGTCGATCGCCGACTCCTTCTTCAGGCGAACCTCGGCGATCTTTTCGTCGATCTCGCGCACGTCGGGCGGCGCCGTCATCCGGCGGATCCGCATCCGCGACCCGGCCTCGTCGATCAGATCGATCGCTTTGTCCGGCAGGAACCGGTCGGAGATATACCGGTCCGACAGGTTCGCGGCCGCGACCAGGGAGTCGTCGGTGAACGACACGCGGTGGTGCGCCTCGTACCTGTCGCGAAGGCCCTTCAGGATCTCGATCGTGTGGGGCACCGTCGGCTCCTCGACGGAGATCGGCTGGAAACGGCGCTCCAGCGCCGCGTCCTTCTCGAGGTGCTTGCGGTACTCGTCGCGCGTGGTCGCGCCGATCGTCTGAAGCTCGCCGCGAGCGAGCATCGGCTTCAGGATGCTCGCGGCGTCGATCGCGCCCTCGGCGGCGCCCGCCCCGACGAGCGTATGGAGCTCGTCGATGAAAAGGATGATGTCCCCGCGGGTGCGGATCTCCTTCAGGACCTTCTTCAGACGCTCCTCGAAGTCGCCGCGGTAGCGGGAGCCCGCGACCAGGGCGCCGAGGTCGAGCGTGTAGATCTGCTTGTTCTTGAGGGTCTCGGGAACCTCGCCCTTCGTGATGTCCTGGGCAAGGCCCTCGACGACCGCCGTCTTGCCCACGCCCGGCTCGCCGATCAGGACCGGGTTGTTCTTGGTCCGGCGGGACAGCACCTGCATGACCCGCTCGATCTCCTTCTCGCGACCGACCACCGGATCGAGCTTCTGCTCCCGGGCGAGCTGAGTGAGGTTACGGCCGAACTGGTCGAGCACCATCGAGCCCTGCGGCCCGCCCTGCTCGCCGGCCGTGGCCTCCTTGCCGCCCGTGTAGCCGGACAGGAGCTGGATCACGCTCTGGCGGACGCGGTTCAGGTCGGCGCCGAGCTTCTGGAGGACCTGGGCGGCAACGCCCTCACCCTCGCGGATCAGGCCGAGGAGGATGTGCTCGGTGCCGATGTAGTTGTGGCCGAGCTGGAGCGCCTCGCGGAGCGACAGCTCGAGGACCTTCTTCGCACGCGGCGTGAACGGGATGTGGCCGGTCGGAGCCGCCTGGCCCTGGCCGATTATCTCCTCCACCTGCTGACGGACGGCCTCGAGCGAGATGTTCATCGACTCGAGGGCTTTCGCGGCCACGCCCTCGCCCTCGTGGATCAGTCCGAGCAGGATGTGCTCGGTTCCGATGTAGTTGTGGTTCAGCATCCTCGCCTCTTCCTGGGCGAGGACGACCACTCGTCTGGCGCGGTCGGTGAAACGTTCGAACATGCTCTAGACCCCTCCGGGCCGCGGCCCGTTGCCCTTCAGGCCCCCAGGATCACCGGACCACGTCCTACCCTCGAGGCGCATCGAGCGCTCCGGTGGCGCCGACCTTGCGCCGCCGCAGCGCCCTCTCGGCGGAAGTATACCCCTGCCCTCAGTTACGCCTGGAACGCCTGCGTCGGCTCTCATGGACATCCTCCCTCCATCTTCGGAAGGCCGACGGCCCGACCTGAGTATTCCCCGGATGGGGGTACCCGGCATCGTCCATTCGGTCTACTCAAGTTCCCCCGTACGACCAGTTGCGCCCCCGCCGGACGGTCCGTAAGAATGCCGGAAACTCGAAGGACGGCGGGACCCCCCCATGAGACCCCCCTTCCCCGCTAGGAGAAAGATGAACGTGCGAGTGCTGGTCGTCGACGACCACCCGGCGTTCCGCCGGGCCCTGACGTCGGCGCTCCGGATGGTCGACGGGGTCGAAGTGGCGGGCGAGGCCGGAGGCGGGGTGGCAGCCTGCCAGTTGGTGGAAGAGCTGGAGCCCGACCTCGTCCTCATGGATCTTTCGATGCCCGACCTCTCCGGCATCGACGCCATGCGCGAGATCCACCGGAAGCGGCCCTCCCTGCCGGTCGTGATCCTCACGGCCCACGCCGATCCCGGCGTGGAGAGGGAGGCCCTGCAGGCCGGCGCCTCGGGGTTCCTGGCCAAGGGCATAGGCCTGGAGGAGCTCCTTGTAGTCCTCCACGAGGCCGCCGAGCCCGCGACCGCGGGCGCCTGAGCTAGCCGCCCTC
>Ga0209341_10000809_pt1 | contig 31803 bp, 27 predicted proteins | sample RifCSP13_2_FD_184020 | JGI IMG/M metagenome (GOLD analysis project Ga0209341, IMG submission 184020) | Soil microbial communities from Rifle, Colorado - Rifle CSP2_sed 13_2 (SPAdes) (version 2) | ecosystem: Environmental > Terrestrial > Deep subsurface > Rock core/Sediment | place: Rifle... | reverse complement strand
CTCCTCCTTGGAGGAATCCTCGCCGCCACTCTCGGCCTTCTCCTGTACGGGGCGCTGACCCTGAACCTCGCCCTCCTCTGCGGGGCGGGGATCGCCCTCCTCGTCCTCATCCCCGTCGGGATCTACGTGACGATCGCCCTGAGCCTGTACGCACCCGCGATCGTCTTCGAGGGGAAGACCGCGATCGGCGGCCTGAAGCGGAGCTGGGAGCTCACCCGCCGCCGTCGCGGGACCCTGTTCCTGGCCCTGATCGTCCTGGGCCTCCTCATCGTCGTGATCGACCTCGCCGCCACGGTCCCGTTCGTCTTCGTCGCGGACCCGTACGTCGCGAGCATCGGGAGCGTGATCTCGACCGCGATCACGGGGTCCTGGATGATCATCATGTACGCGGTCGCGTACGACCTGATCCTGTCGGAGCCGCCGCTCGGGTGGCTCGTTCCCCCGCCGCCGTACGGGCCGGTCTCCGCCCCGGCGTGGCCCCCGAAGTCCTGAGCCTACTTGCCGCGCCGTACATCCACGCGACAGGTTTATGGGGCCGGCACCGCCATCCGTGGCGAATGACCGGCGCAGAGGAACCAACGAACCCGCTGTCCCTTGCGAACGGAGTCCTGGCGATTCTCGCGGGGCACGAGAACGCCGCCCTCCAGGCGGGGCTCCACGTTCACACGATGCGCCGCCAGCTCGAGGCCGCGATGACGACGTACCGCCGGGCGGTCGCATCCGCCGACCCGGCCGCGATCGCGGAGGCGCACGGGGCGATGAACCGTCGCGCGGCGGACGCGATGCAGCTCCTCTTGCAGGCGTCGATGCGCCTCTTAACGGAGGAGAAGGAGCGCGCGGAGAAGAACATCGCCGCGATGGAACGGGAACTCCGGCGCCGCCGCCGCTAGCCCCCCCGTGCGGCGTTTGCCGAATCGGGGCGGCTTCGGCCCGCCAAACTATTTCTACCCACACACCGGTCCCGCCCCGGGGAAGCCACATGGCAGGGGGAGCGGGGAAGCTGCTGGCGGTTGTGTTCGTGTCCATCTTGGCGGTGGGAGCGTGGGCGTTCGCGGGTCCTCTGGCGCTCGCTCCTCCCGGCGAGGGAACCGTGCGTGTTGGCGGTGATTCCGTCGAGCCCGGGCCCGACGGTCTTCCGCCGTCGCATGAGCTCCCGGGTCTTTCAGACGACGCGGACCCTCCGTTGGTCGAGGCGTCCGAATCCCTCTCTCCTGGTTACGGTCCGTGCCCGGGGGCGCCGCCGCCGGGCGGTGGGATGCAGCGGCGCCCGGACAGCGTCCGCGACGCGAACGGGGACCGCCACATGGTGTGGCAGGAGCCGGACGACGGCAACTTCGAGATCTGCTACTACGCCCGCCAGGGCGAGCTCGGCGTCGGGTCCGACCGGAACTTGGCGGTGCGGATCACGAACTCGCCCTCCGACTCCGTGGCTCCGCACATCGCGATTGATGCCGCTTCGGAGATTGCCTACGTCGTTTGGACGGAGGAGATCGAGCAGCACTCCGACGGCGTCGTCCCCGTGGACTCGGGATTGGTCTCGCCCGTCTTGCTGTACACGGCGACCGCGCTCTTCGAGCCGGGCGCGCCGATGTGGACGCGGCCCCAGGCGCTCGCGGGCGCCGGCACGCTCCGGCAGTTCTTCGTCGCGGAGTCCCGCTACACGGGGATCCTGCTCCAGCAGGGGCGCGTGCAGACAGACCGAGACTGGAACGGGGAGTTCGACACGGACCGGGACGGGATCAAGGACGGTGACGAGGTCCTCGCGGTCCTCGGCTACCGCACGCTGTGGTGGAAGGCGGACACGGACGACGACCGGATCCCCGACCTGATTGAAATCCAGAACGTCTTCGACCCGATCATCCCTGTGGAGAAGGAGTTCCCGCAGTGCTTCCCGCGCGGACAGGGGAAGATCTGCGACCTGATCTTCAACCTCCTCTGCTTCGTCGTGGACCTGGACGGGGACGGCTTCACGCTGTGCGGCGAAGGGCAGGACTTCCCCGTGACAACGGAGGTCGCCGGGTTCACGCACGGCGGGTCCGCTACGTACCGGTTCTGGCCGAAGGTCGACGGGACGTACAACCTCGTCATGCGCACGGAGATGCGGACGTACAGCACGGCGGTCGCCTGCACGAGCGTGAGCGTGGCGATCACCGCCGACGGGGTCTCCGTGGGCACGTGGACGCGCCCGTGGGACGACACGAACCCGCCGTGGACCGCGGAGGTGGCGGCGACGTTCAACGTCTCCGGCATCGACTTCGCCGCGGTGACCGCCTCCCAGGCCGTGGACGTCGCGCTCACGGTCTCGTTCGACCCGCCCGCGTGTGGGGACGCGATCTTGGCGGTGTTCCGGCACCTCGCGCTTGACTGGCTGAAGCTAGAGCTCGCCTCGGACCGCTCCGAGGTGAACTACAAGGACGCGGATGACTTCACGAACTCGCCGCCACCGCCCTCGTTCCTCGTCGACGTGGACACGGAGGACATGGTGATCCACCTCGACGGGGCGCAGAAGGACCTGCTCCTCGAGCTCGACTCGATGGCGGGCCACAACTGGGACCCGAAGGTCCTGAACGAGGCGATCAACACGTACAGCGACCACAACATCATCCTGAACTACAAGGTCAGCGAGACGGGGCTCCCGCTGAGCGAGGTCGTGAAGGCCGGCGCTGGCGACGTGAGCGAGATGCACTACGATTGGCCGGTGACGTCGACGGACGAGACGTCCCTGTACCTGCAGGCGCACCGGGACATGTCCCTTCAGGCGCTCCGGTACGTGCACGTGATGAACGTCCACCGCGGGGACTGCGGGGTCGCGGAGCAGGGGGTTGTGGGCGACGCGCCGGCACTCAGCGGCGTGATGCTCTTCGACCAGGACTTCATCGACGACTTCTGCGGCCTCGGCACGGTCGCGGACGGGATCTCGAGCCTGTTCACGATCCGCCTCCTCGCGCTCGTTCACGAGCTCGGCCACGTGTTCAACACCGCCCACGAGAAGACGACCGGGACCGTGAGCCCCGTGATCGACCCCGGCGGCTTCGACACGTGCAACGCGTACAACCTCATGGTCGGCGGCGGGTACTGCATCGTCCTCTCCCTGTTCGCGAAGGAGATGACCGGCGTCGGGAACACGGACCGGCGGTTCGGGGCGACGTCCCCGATCGCGGGTCCGCGGTACTCGATCGAGACCATCGCCCAGATGGACCTCACGTCCCTCCTGACCGTGGAGACGACGAACAACCTGACGCTGCTCGGCCTGTACGTCTGAGATTCGCCGGGCTGTCATCCGCGAGATGGGCGGCGTCCGCACAGCGCAGGCCCCCCACGGCGGAAATGCGAAGGCTCATCTGGAATTGCCATCATGGACACAGCGCATGGAGCCCATCCTCGCGGGCCGCGACCTGCGAAAGTCCTTCGGTTCCACGCTCGTCCTCGAGCACGCGGACTTCCTCGTCCACGCGGGGGACAAGGTCGCCCTCGTCGGCCCGAACGGTGCCGGGAAGTCGACGCTCTTCCGGTTGATCGCGGGGGAGGAGGCGCCGGACCTCGGCGATCTGGAGGCGCGGCCAAACCTCCGCTACGGGTACCTCCCGCAGGTCCCGAACGTCCCCGAGGACACGCCCGTCCGGAGCGTCCTCTCCGCCCCGAGCCCGGAAGCGCAGCGGATCGCCGCGGAGCTCGTAGACCTCGAAGCGTGGATGGCCCGCCCGGACGCGTGGGACGCACCAGACGCCACCGCCAAGATGGCGCGCTATGAGGCCCTGCACGCGGACCTCGGCACCGCCAAAGCCCGGAGCGACGTCGCGAGCGACCCGATCCTGAACGACCTGGGCGTCGGTGAGGAGCTCCTCGACCAGACGTTCGGCTCCCTGAGTGGCGGGGAGAAATCGAAGGTCCTCCTCGCTCGGGCCCTGGCCAACGCGAAGGAGAAGGACCTCCTCCTGCTCGACGAGCCGACGAACCATATGGACATCGACACGATCGAGTGGATCGAGGAATACCTGATGGAAATCGACGCCGCCATCCTCCTTGCGAGCCACGACCGGTTCCTGCTCGACGCGATCGCGGAGCGCGTCCTCGAGGTCGACCGGCACCGCGTGTGGGCCTACAACGGGAACTACTCGGACTACCGCGTACAACGGGAGGCGATCCGGCGGGCGCGGGAGGCGCAGCGGAAGCGGCACTTCGACGAGGTGAAGCGGCAGCTCGCGATCATCGAGCAGTTCAAATCCCGGAAGGTGTACGAACAGGTCCTCTCCCGCAAGCTCCGCGTGGACAAGATGAAGCGCGAGACGCCGGATTCCGGGCCGAGCGCCGCGAAGGCGTTCCGGCTCGTGTTCCAAGCAGGGAAGGGCGGCCAGGGCGTCGTCCGCGCCACCGGGCTCGCGAAATCCCACGGAGGTCGCCTCCTGTTCGCGGACGCGGACCTCGAGCTCGGGAAGGGGGACCGCGTCGGCCTCGTCGGCCCGAACGGGTGCGGGAAGACGACGTTCCTCGAGGTCGTGATCGGCCGCCAGGAGCCGGACGCAGGGACCGTGTACCGGAGCCGCGCGCTCAGCGTCGGCTACTTCGCGCAGGAAGCGGAGGAGCTGGACTTCTCCCGCACGCTCCTCGAGGAGATGCGGGCGATCCGCCATCCACCGCCACCCGAGGAGTGGGCGCGGGGCGTTCTGGGCCGGTTCTGGTTCAAGGGGGACACCGTCCACTCGACCGTCGGGAGTTTGAGCGGCGGGGAGCGCGCGCGGCTCGCCCTCGCGAAGTTCATCGTGCGAGATTACGACCTCCTCGTCCTCGACGAGCCCACGAACCACCTGGACATCGAGTCCCAGGAAATCGTGGCGGCAGCGTTGAACGAGTACCCCGGGATCCTCCTGATCGTGAGCCACAACCGCTCGTTCCTGAACGATGTGTGCACGAAGACGGCGGTGATCGCGCACCAGCGATTGGCGGTGTTCCAGGGCACGTTCCGGGACTCCTGGGCCGCCGCGAAAATGGCAGACTTCATGGCGGTGAAGGAGCGCCCGAGGTACCGCGTGCTCCGCGTCGTGAAAGACTGGGAAACGGGGACCGCGTATCATGGCGGCGAAACGATTCAGCTCACGGGCGCGGAAACGCAGGCATTTCTCCGGCTCTTGCGGTGGGCGGAGGCGAACGGGCGCGTCGAGCGAGTCGGAACGTGACGACGTAGGCATCGTCCAATACGTTACTTCAGCGCGTCCTCGGGCGCCATGCCGATCCCGATCTGGACCTGCGCGTGCCGCAGGCGGATCGAGTCGAGCCCAAGCAGCGCGTTGTTCCGAATCTCGAGCCGCGCGACGTAGAGGTCCCGCGCGGGGATGTAGCTCACGGAGACCTTGTAGACGACGACGGCGCCGACGCGGCCGGTGAAGCTCTGGTCCAGGGGCGTGTACGCGTACGTCCCCGTGAGGCCGAGGGAATCCGCGAGCGTGCTGTTCCAGAAGTGGTACCACGCGAGGCCGTACCTGGACGTGTGGTTCACCCAGAGGACCGTGTTCCCGGGGAACCGGTCGTAGGTCTGCAGGTCCGTCGTGAACAGCCGCGTGTTCACGACCTCCGTCCCCGTCCCGGACACGGCGCCCGCACCGTACAGGGAGACGAGGTCGAACCGGATCGCGAGGGTGTTGTTCGTCTCCGTCACGAGGAACGTCGGCGGGGCGCGGACGACCTGGCCCTCCTGCTGGTGCCGGATCACGGCGCCGTTCTCGTACACGATCCGCTGGCGGACATCGTAGCGGTTCAGGACGTCGAGCACGATCGACCCGTTCGACTGCTCCCGGACGCGCATCGGGAGATCGCCGCCATTCGGGGTCGGGATTACGTAGTCGAACACGACCGTGAAGCCACCCGCATCCGGGTCGGAGGAGAGGGTGCCGACGGTCGGGGCCGCGAAGATTGGAATCCCGTCCAGGCCGAGCGTGACCGGACTGGCGGCCGTCACGGGCATGTAGTCGGGCCCCTCCGCCTGGGCGGCGAGGTTCTGGAGGTCGATCGACCCCTTCATCGTGCTGAACTGCCCGAGCGCGGTGTTCATGTGGGACGCCTCGGAGTCCTTCATCCACACCGGCACATACTGGTTCGTGATCATCGAGAGAAACGTGAGGAAGACGAGGAGCGCCATCATTGTCCCGACCGTGGAGGCGACCCCCTCCCGGTCATTGCGGAGGCGACGTCGGAGCCGCATGGAATCACCCGGGCCGCGGGCTCGGGACCGGCGCCATCCCGGGTCTCGATATTTATACGTGGCGCGCTGAACATTCGTCCGTGAAAACACCCGCCCCCGGGGGCCCGCGTATCATGGATGATAGCCGCGCCGAACGCATTATGTAGCCTCGGGCGGCCTCCCGCGGCAGACTCCCGGCCAGGGGGCTACCGATGAAGCGGAAGTGGCGCAAGGACGAGGCAGGCGTGTCCGAAGTCGTCGGCACGATCCTGATCCTCGCGATGACCGTCGTCCTCTTCTCCACGATCGTCTACTGGGTCTCGAGCTTCCCGACGCCGTCCGCAGCCGTCCGCCTGGACGTCCAGGGCCGCATGGAACCCGTGTACAACGCCTTCGGCGTCGAGGTCGCGGTGAACATCACGCTCGTCCACCACGGCGGGCAGCCGCTCGAACCGTTCCGCACGGAGCTCTACGTCACGTACCAGCGCGGCAACAATCCGCCGCAGACGGACATCCTACCCCTCCGGCTCTACAATGGGAATCTCGCGACCCCGAACGGCCTCCTCGACGGCGGGGACACGGTGTGGGACATCGGCGAGCGGTGGGCGTACAAGAACTTCCTGATCCGGTCCACGGACGACGTCACGGTCCGGATCGTGGAGACTCTGCAGAGCGCCGTCGTGTGGTCCGAGGTCATGACCGCGCCGCCGGGGACCCGGCCGCCCGTGTTCGTGGACAAGTGGACGGACGGGCTGTGGAACACAGAGGCCGTCGACGACGTCCAAGCGACGTTGGGCTTCTACCTCTTCGCGAAGGTCTCGGACCCGGACGGGGACCTCAATCCCGCATCCGTCTCCGCAACGATCACCGCATGGTACCGGTCGGGAACGTTCTGCGAGCAGCCAATCCCGATGCGGGATGATGGCGCCTTCCCCGACCGCGTGGCGGGCGACGACGTGTACACGCTCGAGGCGACCGTCTGCACCGCGCAGCCGAACCCCGCGATGAGCTGGGCGGGCTCGATCATCCTCCTCACCGCGGCGGACCTCCAGGGACACGTCACGACGACCCGCTTGACGCTCGACGTTGTGCCGCCGTTCAGCGGCGGGATCACCCAGCGGATTCCGAGCGAGCTGTGGCAGTACATCGGGTTCGTGCAAATCCGGACGGGCGAGGCGTGGGTCACGACCTTGAACCAGCCATACGGGACGAGCATCAGGTACCAGCCGTACCGGATTACCGCCACGACGCTCAACGGGGACGGTGGGCCGCTGTTCCACTTCAAGATGGCGAACCACGGGAACACGACGATCTTCATCGACGGCTGGACGTCCGCCGTGTTCACGAGCTCCGCGCGGGCGTCCGTGAGCCCCATGTACATCGTGAAGCCCGTCAACCCGACGATCCGCGCGAACGCGGGCGGGATCGCCGCGTATCCGGGGATCCCGACGAACCCGAACGACTTCCAGTACGCCCAGGTCTTCGACATCAACCCGCTCGACCAGGAGACGGGCGGCACGCCGACGGAGATCCTGACCGCCGCGAAGTCGGCCTTCCGGAACGACTGGCCTGCGAATTTCCGCCAGGAGACGCTGTTCATTAACCTCCTCGTCACGGGCATGGCGGGCCCCCTGAACATGACGTATTCGCAAATTATCACTCGCTGGGGGCCGACGTACAACCCGTTCGACCACCTGAACGACGCGGACCCCGCGACGCGTACCACGTGGTACGCGCAGGTCATCCCGTTCATCGGCATGGTCGTGTACTAGGCCGCCCGCGCGACAGCACAGGTTTTCCCAGACGCCCTGACGAATTTGACTGGCAATTTGTCAACGTTGACGGCAGACGACCCCCGAAAGCTTGTCCACAGGACGCGCGGGAGGGTGTCCAACGAGCACATGGGGCGAGCGGAGAAGCGCGGCATCTGGGTTGGCTCCATCGTGATCGACTGCACCGACCTGCGCCGGATGATGGTCTTCTGGCAGGAGGCCCTCCACTACGTTCCGCGGGATCTGCCCGAGGCGAATGGAGTGGTCCTGAAGGACCCCGAGGGTCAGGGCCCAACCTGTCCCTGAACCGGACCGCCGAGGGCCGCTTGGAGGACTACCGGCTGCACCTGGACCTCCATTCCTCGGAGCCGGAGCACGAGGTGCAGCGGCTCCTCCGCCTCGGCGCGACCCTCCGGAGGCCAGCAGGGAAGGGGGACGACTTCGTGACGCTCGCAGATCCGGACGGGAACCTGTTCGACGTGATCGACAAGCGAGGATGGTCCTTCGGCCGACGCGCGTGACTCGACCGCAAGGGCAGCGAGGGGCCCCGGCGCGGGGCAATGTCCGGCCGGGGCGCCCATGCGAATCGGAGCTCGACATCGGCGGCGCGTGGCCCGGGCCGCATCGCCTAGGGCTCTGCCGAGCCAACGGACGAAGGATCCGATCCTAGAGCGGCTCGCCCGCGTCGGCGGCCCCGCCGCCCTCCGTCGCGTCCTCGGGCTTCCGAATGACCTTCTTTTGGACGATCGGGGCTCCCACGACCTCCTTCTTCGGGACGGGTTCCGTCGGCGCCGGCTGCGATTGTGTGGGCCTCGCGGCCGCGGGTCGCTCGGCGACCGGTCGCCGGAGGTCCTCACGCATCAGCGCGCCGCACTTGTGGCACACCGTGGCGGTCACGGAGTTGAGCGTGCTGCAGACGGGGCAGGCGCGGGAGCCCATGCGGCGCATCTCCTCTTCCTCGCGGAGCCAGCCCTCGAACGTCACGAACGTGGGCTGCGTCCGCCACCAGTCCGCAAACTCCCGGTCCGTGAGCGTCCGGCCGAGGACCCGGTTTGCCTCCTCCCGGAACCGCTGGCGGACGTCCTCGTACTGGCGCTTCATCTGCGCCTCGTAGTCCGCGATCTCGACCTCGCCGGTCGCGAAGGCGACGCCGCACTCCGGGCATTGCTTCACGCCAATCGGAATCCACGTTTCGCAGTTCGAGCACTTCGCCATCCCCTTCTCGAACTCCACGCCGCACTTCCGGCACTTCGCGGAGTCCGCGGGGATGAACGCCCCGCACTCGCCGCACTCGACGAGCTTCCCGAGGCCGACGTACTTCACGTACGCGGTGCCGCCTCCGACGGCGGCGATGACGCCTAGGAGAACGATCAGCCAGAGCCACACGGGGAGGCCCAGGATTGATTGGCTGAAGAACGACACCGATCGCCGAATTGCGATCTGCTGGCTGGCCGGCGCTATAGGACCGGACGCGGGCCGAACCTCGACGACATAGTCGCCGTCCGCCGCCGTGTCGGGGATGGTGAGCGTGCCTTGGAAGAAGCCGGCAGCCTGGGAGGTCGTCGTCGTGCTCGAGACGGAGACGGAGCCGGACTTCAGCTCGATCGTAAGGGGGACGCCAACGAGGCCCGTCGCGTTCTCGTCCCGCAGATACCCGGTCACGCTCATCGAGATGCCGGGCTGGACAGTCTGCCCGGGCTCCGGCGTGAGGATCGCGACGTATCCGTTCGGCGGGGGCAGCACGTTCAGCGTGACGTTCGCGAAGTTGTTGTTCTCCTGCGCCACGCCGCCCTCGGGGATCCCGTTGTTGGGGTCCACGACGAGCATGAGGGTCTGCGCCCCAAGCGTTCCCACGCCGTTGACGTCCACGATCTGGCTCACGGACTGGCCGACGTTGATCCGCGAGACGGTCGCCCGCCCGATCTCGTTCAGCCGGTCGCCGTTCGGGTACGCCGCAATCGCGACGTTCATAGCGTCCGTCTGTCCCTCATTGTAGATTGTCGCGGTGACCGTGAACGGCTGGCCCTGGATCACGGAGAGCGTCCCCGGGTAGTCCGACTGCCGGAGCTCGAGGTCGGCGCCTGTCCGCACCGTGACGTCGGGGAACGGGAGGGTGACCGCCCGGAGGTTGTCCGCCTCCGCGATCTCCGGATAGGGTGGGAAGTCCACGCCCGTGGACTCGCTCGCGGTGCCGAACGTGACGACGGCCCGGTAGTTGCCGAAGGACTCCGCGTTCGGGAGGCTCGCGGTCGTGATCAGGTCCGTGTACAGGGGGATGACCGCGACGCCCGACGCGTCCGTGACGTCCCACGTGCTCGCGTCGCGCCCGAGGTACACGAGGGTCCGTGCGCTCGGCGTGGCCCCGAAGCCGTTGTCCGGGAACTGCGCCGCGGTCGAGCTCGGGCTCAGCGTGGCGGCGACGTCCGCGCCGCTGATCGGGAAGGCCGTCGTGTCGACCGCCGTGAGGCGGAACCATCGCATCAGGTACACGTTCCCGCCCGCGGCTTGGGGCGCGTACGCCGGCCTCCACTGGGACATGGAGACGGGGTCCTGGGTCCGGTCGATCGTGCCACCGTAGATGTACGCGTTCGACGTCGCGTCAACCCGCAGCTCGTTGTGCAATCCGAAGACGTTCGAGTAGTCCACGCCGATGTAGGAGTCGTACGCGTACAGGGCGCTGCCCCCGCGCAGGACAACGTTCCCGGCGATGACGCCCGTCGCGTTCCCCGGGTCGCTCGCAGCGCTCGCGTTCTCGTAGATCCGCTCGATCGAGGATCGGTACAGGGACACGGTCGAGGACGCCCAGTCCGTCACGGGGCTATCGTCGTTGTCGTCCGAGTACAGGCCGAGGCCCGAGATCTCCGTGGCGGTGAAACCTGTGATCGTGGAATCCGCGATGTCGACCGTCGCGCCGGACGCGTCGAATGCGCCGGGGAACTTGAGGACCGCATTGTTCCGCATCGCGAACCGGCTGTTCGCGCCGGACACGGTCAACGTGAGCTTCAGGTACGGGTCGATCGCTTGCGTCTGTGTCGTGACGATCGAGTTGTCGAGGATGAGCTCGCCGCCCGCGTTCACGTTCAGCGCGTAGCCCGCGTGGGACCCGTCCTTCGCGAACCGGAGGCCGCCATCGACGAGGGTGAGGGACCCGCCGGCGTTGACGTTGATCGTCCCGTCGACCGTGTACAGGATCCCCGTGCACGTCTGGGCCGTCGTGATCGTCCAGTCGCCCGTGATCACGCCGCCGACCTGGTCGCACGGGCCCGCGCGGGCGGGGCCGGGGACCATGAGGGCCGTGGCGAGCAGGCTCACCGCCAGGACGAGGAGGGCGGGAAGCTTCCGGGCGCGGTCAGGACACTGGGGTCGTTCCGTCATTCGTTGGCCTCCTGGGATGGGACTCTCGGCTCGAGGGTGCCACGAGGGAGTTGGCACGTGGGCGCGCGCATCCCGGGCTTTTTCATAAATAGGTTCTGCGCCGGCTATCACTGGCGATAGGCAGACCGCTCTCGCGCGTGAGAACAACGACCACCGCTGGGAGGGCTCCCCTGTGTCGTTTGCCCTTCCTCTCTCTCCATGACCCTGTCGTAACAGCCGCGGTCGGGCGGGGCCGAGCCGGCGATGCCAGCACGAGGCACACGAAACCCGCCAGACACCCGCGCAGGGTCCTCCTCCCGCCTTGGAGGTGGGCGTCACTCCGCGACCGCGTAGTAGTACTCGCCCGCGGACTTCTGCTCGCGGTCGAGCCGGGAGTCCTCCTTGTTAATCCGAGGCCGGTTCGTCTCGTTGTCCCGCCGGAATGTGATCCCGACGCCGCGCAGGAACTCGTTCATCCCCGTCCGCATGTCGAACGGGCCGCGGCCGACGCCGCGCGCGCCGGGCTCGCCGCCAAAGACCATGATCGAGTCGCTCACGAGGTCGAGGAAGTACACGTCGTGGTCCACGATTAGGCCCGTCTTCCCCTCGCGCTCCATCACGCGGCGGATCGTCTTTGCGGCCTCCATCCGCTGGTTCGAGTCCTGGTACGCAGACGGCTCGTCAATCAGGTAGATGTCCGCGTCCCGCGCCAGGGTGAGGGCGATCGCGACCCGCTGCAGCTCCCCGCCGGAGAGGGACGCGACGTCCCGCTCCATCATCGTGCGGATGCGCAGGGGCTCCGCGATCTCCGTCTCGAAGTAGCCGGTGGCGGCCTTGTTCCCGACCGCGCCAACGAGCAGGTCCCGGACCGTGCCGGCGTAGTTCGACTCCAAGTACTGCGGCTTGTACGAGACCGCCCACTTCCCCTCGACGGTCCCGGTCGTCGGCGCCTCCACGCCCGCGAGCATCTTCACGAACGTCGTCTTCCCCGTCGCATTCGCACCGACGACGCCGACGACCTCGCCTTTCCGGAGCCGCCCGCCCTCGACCTCGAGCGTGAATCCCGCGTACGACTTCGTGAGCGCATCGAACCGGAGGAGCTCCGTGCCCTTCCACCCGGCTTTCGGCGGCCGGACCTCGAACGTGATTTCCCGATCGCGGAACCGGATGTTCTCCTCCTTCAGGTATCCGTGGAGGTACACGTTGATCGCGGTCCGCACGGGATGGGGCTGCGCGACGACGCCGTACGCGCCCTCAGACCCGTAGATGAGGTAGACGTGGTCCGCGAGGAAGTCCAGGACCGCGAGGTCGTGCTCGACGACGACGACCTGCTTCTTCTCCGCCAGTTCCCCGATGGCACGCGCAATCCGCAGCCGCTCGTGGATATCCAAGTACGACGAGGGCTCATCGAAAAAGTACACGTCCGCCTCCTTGAGCATCGCCCCGGCGATCGCGACCTTCTGGAGCTCTCCGCCGGAAAGAGTCGCGACGTCGTGATCGAGAAACGACCGCATGTTCAGGGCGTCCGCGACCTCGTCGGTCCGGCCGCCCTCGTCGACCTTTTTCAGGAGGTCCTGCACGCGACCCGAGTACGCCTTCGACAGCCTGTCCACGTACTGCGGCTTCAGCGAGGTCCGGAGCTTCCCGTCCGAGATTCGCTTCATGTACTCGTGCATCTCGGTGCCCTTGTAGAACGCGAGGACGTCGTCCCAGTACGCCTTCTTGCGGCGGTAGTGGCCGAGGTTCGGCGCGAGCTGGCCGCTGAGGATCGAGAGCGCGGTCGTCTTCCCGATCCCGTTCGGGCCGAGGAGGCCCGTGATCCCGTCCTTGCGCGGCACGGGGAGGCGGAACAACCGGAACGCATTGCGGCCGAACTGATGGACGAGGTCCGTGGCCAGCGGCTCCGGTAGACCGATGATCCGGATGGCATCGAAGGGGCACTTCTTCACGCAAATCGAGCAAGAGATGCAGGTTTCCTCGCTGATCGCGGCCTTCCCTGTCTCTTGGTCGATCCAGATGACCTCGGTCCCCGTGCGCTGCGGGGGGCAGAACGCGATGCACTCGAGGTTGCAGCGCTTCGGCTGGCACCGGTCCTTGAACACGACCGCGACACGCATGGACGCGTTCCGATGCGGGCGCTTGACTTAAGGCCTGCGTCGTCAGGACGCGCGGACGTCCGGCTGGCCCTCGTAGCACGGATCCGCGCTGATCAGGACCGCCCGGTGGAGGCGCGCACAGGCGAGCGACAGGGCATCGGCGATGCTCGCGTGCGGGTCCGTCCTCCGGAGTTCGACCTGCAATCGTGCAGCAAGGGATGCCATCCCGCCATCGATGGGGGGGACCGCGGAGCCGCTCTCGATCGCGTCGAGAGCCGGGTCGATGTCGTCTTCTCGACCGATCCGCGCAAGTTTCGCGGCGACCTCTGCGAGGGTGACGTCCACGGCGAGAACTCGGACGCGCATCGCGTCGAGATACCGTTCCGTCAGGCGCACGCCGGTCGGGCTCCCCTCGAGGATTTCCCACCAGGCCCAACTGTCGAAGACGACCGTCTCACTCGTCAGGCCAGAGTTCCTCCTTGTGGCGGTCGAATGGTTCGTAGGGAATGTGCCTTAGAAGGCCGAGGGCGGGATGCTTCCCCTTCCCCTTCACGGCGATCCGGAGGGGCTGACCTTCCCGGATCCCCTCCCGCCGCACGAACTCCGCAGGGAGGAACACCGCGAGGCTGCCGCCGATCCGCTTCGGGACGACCGTCACTTCCGCGTCCGACTTGTGCTTCGGCATCGAATCTGCAGGTTGAGCAGGGGCTTCCGGATAGTTAAGCGTTCGCATTTAACATCCCTTCGCGGGAGAACAATCCTCCCTAGGGCGATGAAGGTTCCGCGTGCATGTAACAGCCCCCGACACGGGCACGGCAGTCCCGTCCGGCACTTTCGCGGACCTTGGCGGAACGTTGACCTCTGCGGACGGCAGATTCTACACGCATGCTGACCCCGGCGGAAGCAGCGCTGTTCGACCCGGGCACGCGCGCCGCGATCGCAAGCGGGTTGTGCGTGCGGTGCCGCGCCGCGAAGCTCCTGTGCGGTCGGCCGCGTTGTCCGATCCTCGTTCGGTACGAGGGCATGATGCGCACGGCGCCGCTCCTCGACGGCAACGCCCTCGACGGCTCGAGCCCGCCGGGCGTGTTCATACCCGAAGGTCTACGTCGGCCCTCTGATCCCGCCGGTCCACGGGGACACGGAGATTCTCGACTTCCCCGAACTATGGCTCGGCCGCACCCTTGAGGAAATCGTCGGCTTCCGTTCTCAGCTCGTTCGCGGGATGCACCGCGTGGACGTGCACCGAGTCGAGGACGGCGGACGAATCGTCGACCTCACGCGGGAACTCGCCCTCGCAGAGACCGCCACGGACGTCGAGGCGTCGTTCGCGAAGAGGCCGCAGGGCCGCGTCGTGATCGACGAGGGCGTCCAGCCGTTCGGGCCCTCCGCACCGCTTCGGCAGATGGACCTCGGCGGGTACCGCGTGGACCCGCGGCTCGACCGCGCACACGGGGACGCGGACCTCCGCGCGGCTCCCGCGGTCGTCCGATTGTACCGCGACGGGGTGGCGGTGTCGCGGATTCAGAGGGCGTTCAGCGTCGGCGCCTTCGGGGTCCGCAAGCATCGGAAGTTCGTCCCGACGCGGTGGTCGATCACGGCGGTCGACGACGCGATAGCAAAAGCGATCCTCGGAGGAGTGCGGACGTACCCGTTGATCAACGAGGTCCGCGTGCACGAGGCGGTCGGATTCGACGATCGGTTCCTTGTGATTCTGATTCCGCGCGCGTGGCGGTACGAGTCGATCGAAGCGTGGTATCCGGACACGGTGTGGAACCCTCTTGGGCGGCAAATCGTGATGTTCGGGGACCACGAGGGGTTCGACGGCCGCACGACGTACGCGTCCATCGGCGGCTGCTACTACGCCGCGCGGCTCGCGATCGCGGAGGCGCTCGAACGGGAGCGCCGCCAGGCCGCGGCGATCCTCTTGCGGGAGACGCATCCTGGGTACATCCTGCCGACGGGCGTGTGGAACGTCCGGGAGCACGTGCGGGAGGCGCTGCGACGGCCCCCGAGGACGTTTGGCGGCCTGCAGGAGACCGTCGCGTACGTTGGGACGCGGCTCGACATCCCGATGGGGCAGTGGATCCGCGCGTCGGAGGTGCTCAAGCACACGATGTACCAGCGGGAGATCGAGTCCTTCGCCTCAACCTAGGCCGATCTGCTTCATCAGCCCCACGAGGTCGTAGAAGAGCCGCTCCTCCGTGATCTCCCCCTTCTCGTTCCACGTCGCCACGGTGCAGAACTCCACGTGGAAGCCTTTGTCCGTCGGCGGGATCACCTTGGCTCCCATCTTCATCGGCCCCTTCATCGTGCCGTAGAAGTCCGCGACGGAGCACGTCTGGTTCCCGTCCGCGAACAGGATCTTGTATGGCCGGTTGATGAGATGGTTGTCGGGGAACGTCTTGAAGAACTCGACCGCCTCCAGGTCGTGGTTGTGCCGTCCCCGCGTCGGCTCGCCCCCGCCGGGCCAATAGACCGCGACGGTTTCGGTGTGACGCTTCCGGAACGTCTCCCAGAGAGAGCTTCCCGGTCCCGCATTCCACGCGTCGTCCAGCGTCGTCATCCATTCGATGAGCTCGTCCCGCTTCATCCCGTGGCCCCCGGGCACGGACGCCGCGCGCCGCTAAATACGTATGTCGCTCGGCGTGGGTCCGCGCCCCCGCCTACGCCAAGGTTTATCGCACGCGCCCCGTTCGCGCCTCCGATGATCCCCGGCGGCCGCATGAACCCCCGCCAGATGAAGCAGATGATGAAGCGCCTCGGCATCGAGCAGGAGGAGATTGCCGACGTCGAGGAGGTCGTCATCCGCACCGCCACCAAGGAGTACGTGTTCACGAAGGCGCAGGTCACGATGATGACCGTGCAGGGCCAGAAGACCGTGCAGGTCGTCGGGGAGCCGCTCATCCGCGACCGGCAAGGCGCGAGACCAACGACGCCGCCAAGGCTCGTGATCGCGGACGAGGATATCCAGCTCGTCGCGGAGAAGGCGGGCGTGTCCGAGGCGGAGGCCCGCAAGGCGCTAGAGGAGACGAACGGGGAGCCGGCGGAAGCGATCATCCGCCTCATGTCCCGCTGAGTTCTTATCCCGCGCTCCCATCGGTCGCGCGTGCGAGAACGGGTCCGTGCGTTCTTGGGGATCTGGGCGCCCATGATCCTCGGCCTCCTGCTCATCGCGTTGGCGGCGAGTTTCCTGCTCGCACCTCCGCCGCCAAGCCCGAACCCCTTGTTCGCCGTCGACCCGCTCGCGTCTGCCGCGTGCGGTCTCCTCCTCGTAGTCGTCGGCGCCATCCTGATCGTGTCGACGTACGGCCGCTGGCGCAAGGCCCGGCTCGCGCGGCGTTGAGCCGCCAAAGAAACGTATTATACGGAGGCGTGTATGGGACCGAGGCGGGCCCTCGTGCGCGACCTGTTCCGGCGGCGTCCGGTGGATTTTTCCGTGCACGACGTCTCGATCCGGAACGCTTCGGACGAGGAGCTCGCGCGGATCAGCAAGGACCTGGGCCTCGCGCTCTCCGTCGACGAGATGCGGACGATCCAAGACTACTTCCGGAAGGAGGACCGGGACCCGACGGACGTCGAACTCCAGAGCCTCGGGCAGGCGTGGTCCGAGCACTGCTGCTACAAGTCCTCGAAGATCATCCTCAAGGAGTTCATATTCCCCGTGCAGGCGCCGTGGGTCCTCGACCGCGGGGACGCGGGGGTGTGCGAGTTCGACGCGGACCACGCGTACGCGCTCCGGATCGAGAGCCACAACCACCCGAGTGCGATCGAGCCCTACGGGGGCGCGACGACCGGGATCGGCGGCATCCTGCGCGACGTGCTCGCGATGGGCGCGCAGCCGATCGCGCTCGTCGACCCGCTCCACTTCGGGCCGCCGGACCACCCGTTCGAAAGGCTCCCGCGCGGGACGAAGCATCCGCGCTACCTGTTTGGCGGTGTCGTTGCGGGGATTCGGGACTACGGGAATCGCGTCGGCATCCCGACCGTCGCGGGCCTCATCCAATTCGACGAGGGATACGTGGGAAACATCGTCGTGAACGTCGCGTGCGTCGGCTTCGCGAAGAAGTCCCAGCTCCAGAAGAACCGCGTCGCGAAGGCGGGGGACGTCTTCGTCCTCTGTGGCGGCCGCACGGGCCGCGATGGGATCCACGGCGTCACGTACGCGTCCGTGGACCTGACGGAGGAGGCCGCCGAAGCCTGGACCGGGGGCGCAGTGCAGATCGGCGACGCGATCGTCAAGGAGCCGCTGATCCACGTGTGCGTCGAGGCCGCGCAGCAGAGCCTCCTGCACGGGTTGAAGGACCTCGGCGGTGGAGGCTTGAGCTGCGTCGTGGGCGAGATGGCGCGGAACGGCGGCCTCGGCGCGGAGGTCCACCTCGAGCGCGTGCCGCTGAAGGAAGAGGGCCTCGCGCCCTGGGAGATCTGGGTCAGCGAGTCCCAGGAGCGGATGATGCTCGCGGTGCCGCCGGAGAACGTGGACCGCGTCCTGAAGCTATGCGACCTGTACGACGTCCTGGCCGCGCCGATCGGCCACGCGGTTCCCGGGAACTCTTGTCGCGTCCTGTACCGCGGAGAAGTGGTCCTCGACATGGACCTCGAGTTCTACACGGGCGGACCCGAGTACACGCGTCCGTACGATTCCAAGGTTCCCGCGGTGAAGCCGCCGGAGCGACTCCCGCCGGAGCCTCGCGACTACGCAGACGCCCTCCTGAAGGTCCTCGCCAGCCCGAACGTCGCGAGCAAGGAGCTCGTCGTCCGCCAGTACGACCACGAGGTCCGCGCCTCGACCGTGATCAAGCCGCTCCACGGGAAGATTGGGATGTCCAGCCACGGGGACGCCGCCGTCGTGCGACCACTCGTGGACTCGTATCGCGCGCTCGGGATCGCGTGCGCGTCCACGCCCCAATTCACCGCCATCGACCCCTTCCGCGGGGGCGCGACCGCCGTGGACGAAGTGTGCCGCAACCTCGTGTCGGTCGGCGCGCGCCCTCATTCCCTCACGAACTGCCTGAACTTCGGGAACCCGGAGAAGCCGGACCGCCTCGGGTTCTTCCGGGAGGCCGCGCGCGGGATTGGCAGCACCGCCAAGGCGCTGGGAATCCCAATCCCGTCCGGGAATGTGAGCTTCTACAACGAGAGCCCGCTCGGGCCGTCGCCGCCAACGCCCGTCGTCATGGGCGTCGGGATCGTCGAGGACTTCCGGAAGTGCGTCACGTCCGATCTCAAGGCCGGCGGCAGTCCGTTATTCCTGATCGGAGAGACCCGTCCGGAGTTGGGCGGCAGCGAATACTTCCGCGTCTTCGGCGGCTCGAGTTCCGTCGCTCCAAACGTCGATGTGGCGGCTCTGCACGATGGGATGGACGGGCTCTTGGCGGCGATCGCCGCGGGCGACGTGGCAGCCTGCCACGACCTCTCCCAGGGCGGCTTGGCGGTGGCGGCCGCCGAGATGTGCATGGGAGGTGACGTCGGCGCGACGCTCGAACTCACGCACGCGGACGACCTGCGGTTCGACGTCCTGCTGTTCAGCGAGACGAACGCGCGATGGCTCGTCGAGGTGAAGAAGGACCGCGAGTCCGCGTTCGCGTCGCGACTCTCCGTCCCCGCGCACAAGGTCGGACATGTCGGCGGCGGGACGCTCCACATCCGGCGCGGGCGGGAGTCCCTCGAGGTCCCGGTCGGCGAGCTGCGGGACGTGTGGGCGCACGCGCTGCCAAGGCTGGTGGTCGGATGAGGCGCGAGGACGTGCGCGTCTGCGTCCTCCTGCTCGAGGGCACGAACTGCGAGGACGAGTCCGCCGCGTACTTCCAGCTCCTCGGCGCGCAGGCGGAGAAGGTCCACCTCAAGCAGCTCACGGGGGAGGCGCCGCCGGAGTTCCACCGCCGCCTCTCGGACTACGACCTCCTCTTCCTCCCGGGTGGGTTCGCGAACGGCGACTACGTGCGCGCGGGCGCGATCTTCGCCGCTCGCCTGAAGAGCAAGTTGGCGGCAGAGCTGAAGGACTTCGTGCGATCGGGGCGCCCCGTCCTCGGCGTGTGCAACGGGTTCCAGGTCCTCGTCGAAGCGGGGATGCTCCCCGGACTCGGGAGCCCGATCACGGACGTCCCAGAAGCGGTCCTCGCGACGAACGACTCCGCGCACTACGAGTGCCGGCCGTCGTATCTGAAGCACGAGAACGGCGGGTCGTGCGCGTTCACGAGGACCCTGAAGAAGGGCGACGTCCGCATGTTCGTGTCGGCGCATGGAGAGGGCAAGTTCCTCCTCCCCAAGGACCGCGAGAAGGAGCTTCTCCAGGAACTCGTCGAGAACGACCAGGTCGTGTTCCGGTACGTGGATGATCAGGGGCGCTACGCCGGCTACCCGTGGTGCCCGAACGGTGCGCTGTACAACATCGCGGCGCTGTGTAACAGAGAGGGGAATGTGTTCGGCGTGCAGCCGCACCCAGAGCGGGCGTTCTTCGGGTACCTCCACCCCGATTGGACGCGGGGGCGGAATCCGGAGGCACCGGGCGACGGGCGGGTCATCTTCGAGTCCGCACTCGACTACGTCGGCGCCTTGTGACTATCCTCCAACAGAGAGGGTGAAACTCACCGAGACCGCGCCGCCGTCGTCGTCCGTGACCGTCAGGCTGATCGTGTAGGTCCCGACCGCCCCGAACGCGTGCGTCCGCATGTCTGTCGCGGTGATTGGGTTCACCTCCGGAGACGGGAACGGGTCCGGGCCGACGCCATTGTTGAAGTACGTCGCGCTGGCGGTGGCGCTATCGCCGAAGTCCCACGCGAACGTGAGGTCGTCACTGCCCACATCACTCGCCGTTGCCTCGAACGTGATTTCCTGCCCCAAGATGTACGGTCGCAGGTCGTCGATCGTCCACGTCCACGTCGCGGGGTGCTGCACGTTGAACGTGTGGTGGAGGCGGACCTCGCTGCCGTCGGGCATCGTGAGGATGACCCACGCGGGGTTCGCTCCGTTCCGGTTCCCGTTGACGGGGTCGTCGTCCGGCGTGTAGTACAGAGTGATCGCGAAGTCCCCGAGCAGTTGCAGGCGACCGCCCTCGATCGTCGCGGACTGGTCGTCCGGGGAACCGGGATACCGGACGACGCGGGCCGTGCCCGTCACGCCGCCGTTCCACACGAGGTCCATGCGCACATCGTGCCACTTCTCCCCCGCCACGCGGAGCCGGAGGTCCGCGACCACGTACGCCTGCACGTCGAGGATCGCGGGGTCCACGTTGTCCACGCGGACGACGAGGGAGTCGGAGCCACAGCCGCCGTCGTCGTCGCAGACCGTGACGGTGACCGTGAACGCGCCGTTGTCCCCGTACGTGTGCGACACGGAGATTGTGCCGGTCGTCGGGACTCCGGGTCCTCCGGGGACCTCGGCCACCGCCGGTGCGTCCGGCGCGCCGTAGCCCCAGTCCACGGTGGCGGTGAAGTCCTCCACCGTGCCGGCGGGCGGGAAGTCGAATCCCGGGTCCGAGAAGGAGAACGCGAAGGAAAGCGCGGTCGCCTCGTCCGTCGCCACGTCCGGCCCCGCATCCACCGTGGGCGCGACGTTCGCGACCGCCACCGCCAACGCATCGGAGCCGCAGCCGCCGTCGTCGTCGCAGACGGTGACCGTCACCGTGTACAGCCCGTTGTCTGCGAAGATGTGCGCCGCCGCCATCGTGCCCGTCGTGGGGACTCCGGGCCCGCCGGGGACCTCCGTCACCGCCAACGCTTCCGAGGTTCCGTCCCCCCAACCGACGGTGGCGGTGAAATCCTCGACGGTGCCCGCGGCGGGCTGGTCGAACCCGGGGTCCGTGAAGGCGAAGGTGAACGCGATCGACGAGCCTTCGTCCGTGGCCCCGTCCGCGCCCGCGTCGACGGTCGGGGCGACGTTCGCCACGTCGACCGTCGTCGTGTACGTCAGCGACCCGCCGTCGTCGTCGTGGACGACGAGCGTGACCACGTACTGGCCGTCGTCCCCGTACGTGTGCGAGGACGAGTCGCTCGCGGTGAACGGGTACGTCCCGTCGGGCGAGTTTGGCGGATCGGGGCCCGTGCCGTCGTTGTAGTACGTGCGCGTCTCCGTCGGGCCGTACTGCCAGGACCACGCGAACGCGAGGTCGTCACTCCCCGGATCCTCCACGGTCGCGTCGAGGGACACGAGCGTCCCCTCGTCCACTGAGAGCTGCGAGGGCGGGGAGACCGTGAACGAGGGAGGCAGGTTGTCCACTGAGAACGTCCCGCCTGCGGTCGTCACGCCCCCGTCATCGTCCTCGATCCGCACGTTCCAATCGTACGCGCCGTCGTCCCCGCACACAACGGTCTGCACGTCGGTGACGTCCCTCGGGTGCACGTCCGGGCTCGGGTCCGGGTCCGGCACGTTCGCCGGGTCGTTCGGGTAGAGGAGCGCGGGGGTCCAGCCCTGGCAGGGGCCCCACCATCCGACGGAGACGTCGTCGGAGCCGGGGTCCGTCACGCGGACCTGGAATTGGAGGGATTGGGCCTCGTCGCCCGTCGGGATCGTCGTGAACTCGATCGTGGGCGCGACGTTGTTCACGGCCACCGCGACGCACTCCGTGTCCGTGAGGTTCCCGTCGCTCACCTCGAGGCACGCGGTGCCCGTCCAGTCGTCGCCCCACGTGTACGACGCGGTCGGGTTCGAGGACCACGCGGTGTCCCACGTCCCGTCCGCTTGGAAGTCCCAGCGGTACGTGAGCGGATCCCCGTCCGGGTCCGAACTCCCGTCGCCGTTGAACGCGATCGGGGTGCCCTCGACGCCCACGTACGGGCCGCCCACGTCGGCGGTGGGCTCCTCGTTCACGCGGACGTGCGTCGTGTCGAGGGCGTCGTCCTGGACCGCCCACTCGGAGCGGGAGGACGCGAGGACGGTCGTGACGTCGTCCGTGTTCGGCAGGCCGCCCGGCACGTCGACTTGGACGACGATCGCGTAGGACTGGCCCTGGTCCAGGTAGGGGGTCATGGAGACTTGTGACTCGCCCGGGTCGACCGTGCCGTTTCCGTTCAGGTCCCCGTAGATTCGGGTCGTCCATCCGTGTGCCGAGGCAGAGCGGAGGTCGAAGGAGTCTCGCGAGCCCTCGTTCGTCACCGTGTGTGCGTACTCGAGCGTGACCCCGTCCCCCGAAGTCAGTTCGTGGTCGGGCTCGAGAACAGGCGTCGGGTTCACCGTCAGTGGCGGGTCCGGCGTGCTGTAGACCTCGAAGTTCGCGCGCATGACGTTAAAGTTGTGCGCGTCCATCCCGCGGACGCGGAGCTGCCACAGACCGGGCTGGAGCGGGTAGTTGATCGTAATGTCGTCCCCGGGGCTTGGCCCGATCGTGAAGTCCTCCCACTCCTGGTCGCCGGATGGGTTGTTGTTCGTGAACACATGGTCCGCCGGGTCTGTTACAGTGTAGTAGATGGAAGGGGGGACGTCGGCGCACGCTCCGTTCCCAGATGGACCATCTTGCGGACGCCCTGGCGAATTCTCGTCATCCACTCGATCCGAATCTCCGTCCCGGAATGCGATGGATGTCAGAACGGTCGGGACGTAGAAGTACCACGGCCAGTCCCCATTGTACGAGTTCGCATCCGGGTCGTTCGTGTCGCCCGGGTTCGGGTCTCCGGAGCCGACACAGGGGTCGACACTAAAATCCTGCGGGCCTCCCGCAAAGCCGAACTCCTGGCCGGCCCTCAGGCTGATCTGCCCCGTTGTCCGTATCTTGAAGTTGTTGAACGACTGAGAGTTGGGGTTCGCCCAGTTCGCCTCCAGGCGGTAGAAATAGTTCCCGCTCGGCGCCTTCGCCCCGTCATCGACGTTGAACGCCCGCGTGTACCACGCGTCGTCCAGCGCGTTGTCGCTGGTCCACTGCGCGAGGAGGCTCCCGGTTGCTCCGTTCTTGAGCGGATCCCGGTACAGCCGATAGTTCAGGGTCGATCCGGGCCCCTCGAGGTCCCAGTGATTCGTGGTGTCCCCATCGAAGATCCCGACTTCGAAGGACGCGGATCCGGCTGGGACCCCGATGAAAGCGATTACCGCAATCCCTGCGAGCGTGGACATCCCCTCCCCGGCGACCGCCATGAACTTCCCGTCGTCGGGGTCGGTGCTCGGGAACGCTGTGTAGCCGTTCGAGGCGGGCAGCGGTGGGGGCGAAGCCCCGGGGGACCCCGACGGCCCCGGAATCCCGAGCGTCGAGCCGACCATCGCGATCGAGAACAACACCGCCGCCATCGACTGGGACCGTGCGAAGAACCCTGGGATCAACGACTCCGCCCCCGCGAGTGGCCGCATAATGCGAAGGAACCCACTTGAAGGTTTGCCGGGATTCCCGTGGCGTTCCCACGGGTGATTCCTACAACCGGACCTCGACGGCGACCTCGTCCCCGTCTCGGAGGCCGAGCTTCGACCGGAGGTGGCCCCGCGCGATCAGCTCCAGGTTGTCCGTGTGGTGCGTCCGGAGGGGGAGGATCGCGTGGCACTCCACGCCCTTCAGGCTGGCCGCGAAGCACTTCGCGCCGCCGAACGTCCGGCCGGAGTCCGTGAAGCCGTCGATCACGACCCCGGGCTCCTCCTCGAGGATGTTCAGGGCGACGAGGTCCTCGCCGCCGATCTTCAGGTTCAACGTCCCCTCGTACGGCTCGAACCCGAGCTTCTCCCGGAACTGCTCCTTGTACCCGCGCTGCTTCATGTAGAACGCGCCCTCGCCGAGGCCGCTCGTCACCGTGCCGTGGATCGTCAGCGCTTCCCGTGCCTCGAACACGCGCTTGTAGTCCGCGTACTCCCGCCGGACCAGGTCGACCCCCTTGGCGGTGAGCCGAACGCGCTGCTTCCGTGCCGCCAAGTCGCGCTGGATCAGGTCCGCCTCGAGGAGCTCGAGGATCCGCTGGGACGCGGACTGCTGGGAGATCCCGAGCTTCTCCCCGAGCTCCTTGCTCGAGAGCGAGACGTAGCCCTTCACGCCGCCGAGGAGGGCGATGTGCTTCAGCGTGTCCACGTGGTAGGGCTTCGTGTGCCGCCCATGGCCCCGGGACCCATAAACGTTCTCCGGAGACACGGTCAATACCGCAGGTTTATGGCGGGCCCTGGATTCGGCGCGCGTGGCGATGGACCCACGGACACGAGCGATCGCGTTGCTCGCGACCTTCGTCGCCCTCCTCGCGTTCCACTCGTGGCTCCTGTATCGCATGGTGTCCGCGCAGAACTGGCTCCTCGCCGCCCTCCTTGTCCTCGCAATCGGTCTTTTCCTCTGGCGGATCGCGCACTACGCCGCGGCGGCTCACGCGTCGACCCTCCATCGCGCTGCGTTGGATCGGGAGCAGGAGCTGCGACAGATCCGGCTCATGGCCCCAGTCCTCTCGGGGGCGCTGGTCCTGCATGCGTGGCTCATTTCTCTGTTGCTGCCCATCCAGGAATACGCGTTCGTCGCGCTCCTCTTCGTGGCGGTCGGCGCCTTCGTCTACCGCCTTGCCCTCTACGCGAAGCGATACTCGGAGCTCCGCGGCCGCTCGACGAACTAGGTCTCGAGCTCGAGATGGGTCTTCGACCGGAGGCGGATCCGGGGGATGCCCCTCGCCCGCAACGCCGCCAACAGCCCGCGATCGTTTGTCACCACGACCGCGTTCAGCGCCTCCGCGGCGGCGAGGACCGCCAAGTCCCCGGGCCGGTCCGTGTCGTACGTCCGATACCGCGCCGCCAACTCCAGCGCGCCTCTCGCCTTTCGGTCCTTGGCGGCGATTCGCTCCAGTTCGTGGACGACGGGCGAGGGGACGTAGACGTCGCACGTCCCAAGGATGCGCGCGAGCTCTGCGTCCAAATTGATGCGGAACTGGAACGGGAGCATGAGGGCGTTCGCGTCGAGGACGACAGCGGGCCGGGCCACGCCGCGCGATGCGCCCGCGCGTATTTGGACTTCGCCGCCGCTCACTCGACCTGGGCCTTTGGCGGCACCGGCCCCGCGCGCTTCTCCGGGACGTTCCGGAAGAACACGTAGAAGGCGCTCACGCCGATCGCGTACAGTCCGCTCGTCACGAACAGGGGCGCGTCCGTGTTCGCCTGCATCATCGCCGCCCCGAACGTCGTGCTCACCGCGAACGGGAGGCGGAAGGAGACGCCGACGACCGCGGACGCGGAAGACCGCTCGTCCGGCTCGACGGCGCCCATGAGGAACGACGAGCTCACGGGGCTCGACATGTTCATCGACGCGTTGCGGGCGAGGAAGAGGACGCTCGCGACCCAGAGGAACGCCCCCGTCGCGGGGATCACTGCCAGGCCGAGAAGGAACAGCGTCGAGAGCCCCTGCAGCGTCACGACAGTCCGGACGAGGCCCCGGGAGTGCGCGAGGATCGGCGCGACGAGGAACGCGACCGCGTTCACGACGTTGCTCAGCGCGAACAGGGGTCCTGTGAAGGACTCCGCGACCCCGTATTTCAAGAGGAACCACAGGGAGAAGATCGGGATGATTAGCCCCGCGCCGAGGCCGATGATGATGTTCGAGGTGAAGTACTTCGAGATCATGCGCGCGGAGCGAACGGGGAGGATCCCGCGGCGGGCCGCCCTCCGGATCTCCGGGATCGCCGTCCGCGCGAGGAGGACCGGGGCGGCGAGCATCGCGAGGCCCGCGCCGACGAACAGCGGCGTATACGCGGGGACGATGCCCCACCCGAGCAGAAGGTCCGGGACGGCCGACGCGAGGCTGCCGATCGAGGTCGTCGCGCTCTGGACGAAGAAGGACATTCCGAAGACGACCGTTCGGACTTCCTCCTTCGTCGCGTCGGTCAGGAGGGCCTGGAGGGGCGCGAACGCGAAAGCCCCCGCAAGGCCGGCCAGGACCGCGGCCACGTACGCGACCGCCAGCGACGTCATGAACGGGTACAGAAAGAACGAGAGCGCGGAGAGGACGCCGCCGAGGATGACCATCCGCTTGCGCCCGAACCGGTCCGCCGCGATCCCGAGCGGGATCGTGAGGAGGACCGCCACCGCGCCCTGGATCGAGAACACGGAGCCGACGACGATCCCGTCGTACCCGAGGCGCGTCAGGTAAATCGGCAGGGCGACGCTGTTCACCCCGAAGGGGAGGGAGTTCAGGCCGCCCGCGAGGACGAGGCGCTTCGCGTCCCGGGACAGGTTCCGGTAGAGCGCGCGGTAGAAGCGGGCGTAGAAGCCCACGCTCGCGAGCACGGGCACGCTCCGCGGAATCCCGACGTTCTATACAAGGCGCGCGATTGGGACTCCCGGGGACTTCCGTATCGTTCTTTTAAACTGAGAACAATACATTTAAGCGCCGACCAACATGCGCTCGGACGCTATGGCAGCGACGGGGACGGAGAGACCGAGTTCGCGAGCGATCAACCCGAACTACCGGACGAACACGGAGATCCTGTCGAGACCCGGCGGGATCGTCTGGGGCCTGATCCTGCTCGTCGTCGGCGGCCTGTGGTTCGCCGCGTCGGCGGGATGGCTGCAGGTCGGGAACCTGTTCAACCTCGTGATCCCGTTCTTGGTCGTCGTGGCGGGATTGTACATCCTCGTCACGAAGGTCATGCGATAGCCCCCTGAGAGAGGCGAATTCGATGGTGGACCTGCGCGAGCGCGTTGAGGAAGACCGTGGACTGCTGAAGCGGATCCAGCTGCACATCCCGGGGTTCGCCGGCTACCGGAGGAAGGAGGACCTCCGGACCGCGGACAACATGCTGCGGATCCAGATCGCGAACAAGCTGAAGGACTTCCGCGGGCAGCTCGAGAACGCGCGCGGGACCCTGACGTCGAACTACCAACTCAAGGCGATGGAGCCCCTCGGGGCCGCGATCCTGAAGACGCAGAGCCTCGAGGGCCAGGTCCGGCACGCGGAGCAGGGCTACTCCGGCCTCGTGGCGGACATCAAGGTCCTCGAGCCGCAGCTCGGGAAGCTGTACGAGTGGGACGCGTTCCTCCTCGACGGGGTCGCGAGCCTCTCCGGGATGGCGGCGCAGCTCGAGTCCGACGCGGCCGGCGACGGGACGAAGGTCCTCGACGGGATCAAGGCAATCACGAAGTCCCTCGGCGAGATCGAGACGACGTTCAAGCGGCGGATGAACGCGATCACCGGGACGGAGGTGTGAATATGGCGACGATCACGTGGGACGACGTGGCGAAGGGCAACAACCTGATGTGGCGGGCGCCACGGAACATCCGGTTCAACGACAACATCGTCGTCCGCGAGGACGAGTACGCCGTGTTCTTCCGCGACGGGAAGGCCCTCGCGTACATCGACCGGCCGGACCGGTACGCCCTGACGTCGCTCGACGCGCCGATCATCGGGCCGATCATGAAGCTCTTCGGCGTCCAGCAGGAGGCGCAGGTCTACTACCTCCAGAGGCGGCCGTTCGACGGGAAGTTCGGCTCGAAGCAGCCGTACCAGTTCCGGGACGCGGACTTCGGGATGGTGAACCTCCGGCTCTTCGGCGAGTTCCGGTACCGGGTCAAGCAGCCGCAGAACTTCATCAACCAGTTCGTCGGGACCCTCGGCCTCGCGACGGCTCCCGCGGTCGAGGACCGTCTCCGAGAGCAGATCGTGGCGGTCATCTACGACGGGCTCGGGGAGCTGAAGGCGAAGGGGCTCGGCGTCGCGGACCTCGCCGCGAACATCATGGAGATCGAGCAGGTCGTCCTCTCGAAGGGCGGCCCGCAGTTTGACCCGTACGGGATCGAGATCCAGAAGATCAGCGGGCTGTACATCACGTTGCCCGAGGCCGTGCAGACGGCAGTCGACCAGCGCGCGGCGATGCAGATCACGGGGACTTCGTACACGCAGTACCAGGCGGGGCAGGCGATGCGCGACGCCGCCACGAACCCGGCGGGCGGCGCGGGCGCGGGCGTCGGGATCGGCGCGGGGATCGCGATGGGCTACCAGATGGCGGGCCAGATGGCGCCCGGGCAACAGCAACCGGGTCCCCCGCAGCAGACGAAGCCCTGCCCGAAGTGCGGGACGCAGAATCCGGTCTCGATGAAGTTCTGCGGGAGCTGCGGCGCGCGGACGGAAGAGGGCGCGGACTGCCCGAAGTGCAAGACGTTCGTCCCGAAGGGCGTGAAGTTCTGCCCGGAGTGTGGGAACAACATGGTCGCGACCGCGAAGTGCGTGAACGGCCACAACGTCCCCGTCGGCACGAAATTCTGCCCAGAGTGCGGGGGCAAGGTCGACTGAGCCGCCACGCGACCGTTCTCACGCGGCGGGCGCCCCGGGAAAGTCATTAAATAGTGGGCAGTACATCGCGTCACTATGCACAAAGCGAGACGACATGAATCGCCTCGCAAGGCACGGTGACGAGATGAAGGGAATCTTGGCGGCGATCCTCGCGGTGGCCCTCCTGTTCCCGCTGTCCGCGATGACCGCGGCGGCGGACCGGGGCCTCCCCGCGCGGGAGGCGCCGATGGTCGACCACGCGACGACGGACCGCGGGGAGTACGTCCGGGTCCGGATCGGGGACGTCTTCCTCGGTGTAGTCTGGAAGAACTCGGACGACGCGCGGGGTTCCGGCGTGCGCCTCTTCCTGGAATACACGCGCTTCTTCGGCGCCGCGGAGCTCGTCGACGAGCAGGGGAACGATCTGCGGACGGTCCCGTTGCCCCTTCGGACCATCTTCTTCCAGGAGTTCGGTCGGATGGTCGAGTTCCACGACGAGAACGGGGACGACCGGTTCAACCCCGAGCTCCGGAACCGGACGGAGTCCGGGGACTACCCGATCAAGACGCTGACCCTGAACACGGGCTGGTTCCTCGACGGGGAGATCCAGCAGGAGAAGACGAACGAGTCTGCGTCCGTGGTATTCACGATCAGCGCCACGGACCGGCCGTACTTCGAGGTCTTCGATCCCATCCTGCAGCGCATGCGCCCCGCGACGGAGGCGGACGGCCGGCTCGAGCGGATCAGCCTGACGTTCCACCTGAATGCGACGATCACGGAGGGGGGACGGGTCGTGCCGGTCTACCGCGTGTACCTGTCGCGCGGGTATGATCGCGCGCCGATCCGTTCCGAGTTCGTTGAGAACCGGACGGTCGAGGGCCGCACGTTCGACGTCGCGGGGAAGTACGACCAGCTCATCCAGGGATGGGACTTCGCGGCGGACCCGCAGGCGAAGCTCCTCCTCGCGTCCCACGTCACATTCGGGAACATCTACGGGAGCTACATCGTCGAGTGGCTCCACGCGCAGTTCGGCGGCTCCTGCCTGCGGGACGGGACGTTCGAGCACTGCGAGAGCGACGCGGGCCCGACGGAGCCCCAGATCATCAACCGCACGGAGCTCAGCGTCGCGGAGGGCTGGCAGCGCGCCGGTCGTTGGTACTGGACGAGCGACGTGACCGTGGACGGACGGACCGCGCAGATGCGGTTCGAGATCTACCTCGCGAGCCGCACGACGACGCCGCGGGAGGACGGCGCCTTGTTCGTCGGGTTCAACGCGTTCGGGGCGTTCGTGTACCCGCAGGGGCAAGAAATCTTCCACGACCCGGGTCTGGCGGCGTCGACGACGTACTACGCGATCGCGGAGACGGCCGCGGTCGGGCCGATGCTCCTGGCGGCGCTTCAGGTCGCGGTGATTGGCGGTGCGCTCGTGCCGGCGCTCCTGCTGCGGGCGCGGGCGCGGAAGGGGAGGCCGTAGGGCCTTTCCAAGGGTTCGGGAGGACGAGGAAATGGGATCACGGGTGACGGGTGCGGCGAGGCGGACGTCCGTGTGGGCGGAGCTTCGCGAACTGCTCGCGCGACGCGAGCGAACGGAGGAGGAACGATGCGAACAGCATGGATCGCGTGGGCGCTGACGCTGGGGTTCGCGCTCACCGCCACGGCGGGAGTCGGGATGTTCGTCGGAGAGCCGGCGGCCTCGACGGCCCCGCGGACCCAGGACGGTGTGACGGATGGCGGCATGGGCGACGTCCCGATCGCGGACGTGAGGCCCGGCGACGCGACCCTCGGGAATCGGACGGGCTCCGTGACGATCGGGCTCGTCGTCCGCTGGGGATACCTCGACGACCCGGCCGTGGCGGCGCTCGAGGGCGGCTGGCAGTGGAACGACACGCGGACGGGCGGCGACTTCCGGGGCCACTGGCAGCTCGCTGGCCGACGCGTTGGCGGTGACTTGCGCGGGCAGTTCGCGCTGCCGGACGACGGGCACGGCCGGTTCCGGGGCGAATGGAATGTCACGGGTTCGGACGTCCACGGCTTCCTGTGGGGCGCGTGGGTCCGCGCGGACCGGGGCCGGGGCTTCTTCGACGGGATGTGGAACGTCTCGGACGGCCGCCAGACGGGCGCGGTCGGCGGGACATGGGCCGCACTGAGCGAGCGGGGCGGCGAGTTCCGCGGGCGCGCAATCGCGGCGCCGTCGATGGCCCCCGTGGACTGGGACGGCGACCTGCACACGAGCGCGGGCGGCGTCCAGGTCGTGCGGACGGTTCGATGGGAGACGGGCGGCGAGCGGCGCTTCGGGTCGGACGATCAGGTCTTGCCCCAGCGGGACCGCCAAACCGCCGCGTGGCGCTCGACGACAACCGTGAACTGGGACGGCCTCGTCTTCGCGGTGACGATCCCCAAGGAACGCCCCGTTCCGCAGGTGACCCTGCACACGGCGCAGATCGACTTCACGTGGAACGCGACGGATCTGCCAGGCCTCCACCTGCGGCGACCCGTCGACCGGCTCGGACATGAGATTGAGGTTCGGGGCTTCCTCGTCCGCGACCGGGACGACCGGTGCGACGGCCGTCACGTGCGGATGGAAGTCGGGATCCGGTGGGGCGTGCTCGACCGCGATGGGAACGACAGGACGACGGACGGCCGAGACGTCACGGTGTGGGACGGCTTCGCGCAGGTCACGGACGGCGGCCTCGGAGTCCTCCGCACGTTGTCCTTCGAGCGCGGGGACTACCTGCTTCCGCGGGACAACCGCCTCACGGTCGAGTGGAAGAGCGCGACCTCTGGCGGCTGGGATGGCGTCGTCCTCGAGTGGCTAATCCCGCTGGACGCGGTCGAGGAGGCGCACTTCACCCTGCACGCGGGCACGTTCAGCCACGTGTTCTCCCTGCGGGAGCTCGAGGGCGTCCACGTGTTCGACGCCGAGGGCGGGAACCAGGTCGAGGTCCGCGGGGTGCGGGCCTGAGCGGGCGATGAGGGGGCGACGACCTCGCTCCCTCTCCTTTCCGAGCGAACGGAGTCGTTAAGACACGGGACACGGATGTCGTCCGGGGTTCGGGGAACCGGAGGGGATCGAGTGCTACCATTCCGCATTCCGAGCGCGTGGTTTGTCGTGGGACTCCTCGTGGCGTCCGTGACGCCGATCGCGTCCGACGCGGTGCCGAACCCCCTCGCCCCGTGCGCATTCAACGTGTCCCAGGGGAACCACGACTATCCGGTCGACCCCGTCGCCGCGGCTCAGTCCGTCATCTCCTACTACGACTACTGGAG
>Ga0209341_10000806_pt1 | contig 31859 bp, 54 predicted proteins | sample RifCSP13_2_FD_184020 | JGI IMG/M metagenome (GOLD analysis project Ga0209341, IMG submission 184020) | Soil microbial communities from Rifle, Colorado - Rifle CSP2_sed 13_2 (SPAdes) (version 2) | ecosystem: Environmental > Terrestrial > Deep subsurface > Rock core/Sediment | place: Rifle... | reverse complement strand
CCGACAAGCGCGGGAACCGTTGGAGCGTCCGATGACCCGCCCCGACCCCGCCTGCATGACCCCGGATGAGCTGGCGCGCTGGCACGCGGCGAACGCCACCCTCAATCAGCCCGCCCTCCGAGCCTGCCAGGACTGCCTGCCGTGGTGGGCCGAGGCGATGCGGGCTCAGGGCAGGTGCAACGGCGAACCCGGCGAGCCTCCGGCTGTCATCCGAACGCTCACTCCGAACCGCCGCGAGGCCAACCGGATCAACCAGCAACGTTGGCGAGAGCGTCAGCGCGCGATGCTCACAGCGGCGAGGGTCTGATGGCCCGCGAGTTCATCCGCCTGAAAGTGGGCACATATCGCCGCAAGGCGTTCGGAACCGTGCATCGTCCTGCCTATCCGGCGGCAGCTATCGTCGCGTTCTATGGGGTCTTGGAGCTCGCTGGCGAGCAGCCCGAGCCCGGTAGGTTTGAGTCAGAACGCCTGCTGCGCGTACTGCTAGAGGGCCGTGGAGCTGGCAGGATCTATGCCCGTCGCGTCCCGTTCCTCATCACCCACGGCGACCTCGTCATCCTCCCCGACGGCCGCCTTTACGTTGACGGGTGGGATGAACTCCAGACCGGAGACTACACCGTGGCCGATAGGGTCGCCCGGTTCCGGGAACGGCACGGGAACGGTCCTGCTAACGGTCTTGGTAACGGTCCTAGTAACGGTCTGGCTAACGAAGTACCTCCTCACGCGCGCACAGGCGCGACGTCTGCGTCTTCGTCTACGTCACCGTCAACGTCCGAACCTCCCGCGGGCGCGCGAGGCCCGCTGGCCGACACTCTCGAAACCCTGACCGCCCAGCTTCCCGGACCACCCGAGGATGCCTACGGCGTCTCCGAAGACGAGGTCCGGGTGTTCTCGTTCCTCGCCCGGTTCGGAGCTGCCATCCGTCCCGACAGTGGCTACGGCCGCCGGCTCCTCGGGCTCATCGAGCGCCGCGGGGTTGAGGAGGTCCTCCGCCACGCCGGGATCATGTCGAAGGGTGGCAAGCTCTCCGACCGCCAGTGGGTCTTCGGCCTGGAGGACGCCTTGGAGGCCGTGCCGAGCGGCAAGGAAGCCAAGGTTTCGGAGCGAGCCGAGGACGAGGCTCGTGCCCACCAGCGCCGACTCGATGCGACACGCCAGAAGACCGCCGCCGAACGCGATGCTCTCCTGGCCCGAGGGCAGACAGCATGACCCTCCGCCGCTACACCCCGATGAAGCCCTCCCGAGGCACGGTCATCCCGACCGCCATGAAGCTCGACGTCTTCGAGAGGGACGCGGGCTGCGTAGGGTTCGGCCGCCTCCCCGGTGACTGCGCTGGCCCGCTCGAGCCGGACCACGTTCGCGCCTCTCACGCAACCGGCATGAAGTCCCGGACGAAGCCGGACAACCTCGTGGCGCTCTGCGGATCTCACCACCGCTGGAAGACGGAGCACGGCCGCGAGGCCCGTCCGCTCCTCCTGGCCTATCTCGAGGAGGCAACCCGATGACCGACCCCGTAGCCCGAGACAGGCTGGCGGCGCTGCTCGACAACCACTGGCTCGTCAACGAGGTCGTGGCGTCGTGTTCGTGCGGCGCGTGGGAGTGGAACCCGAGAGACGACACGCACACCGTCCTAGAACTCGGCGAGCACTTCTACCCATTCACCGAACACATCGCCGACCGCCTCCTCGCAGCCGGTGTCCTCCCACCCGACACGCACGTCCACGAATGGGAGGACGCACCGGACGACGAGACGGGTTGGTACTGCCCCGGCTGCGGATCGACCGAGTACCCCGGCATGATCGACGAACTCACGCCGCGAGAAGCTGCCCTCGACGTCGTCCCACCCCCAGCCGCCCCCGGACTCGACGCGTTGGTCGAGTCATGGGAAGCGTCAGCGCGGCAGATCGACGAACGGACATTCCTCGGCGATCCGGCCGCGAACATCGCAACTGCGAACACGCTGCGCTCGTGCGCCAATCGACTCCGCGCCGCTCTGGCCGAGGCACCGGGAGAGCCCCGTTGATCCGCGACTTCCTCAGCACCATCGCCACGATCGTCACCCTCCTGGCCTTCGCCTTCGTATCCGGGGCCATCGTCGGGGCGTTCTTCTACGGGCTGTTCTCGGTTGCTGGGATGGCACCGTGAAGCCGACGCCGCTGGACGTTAAGCGGCTGGCATGGGCGATGCGTCCAATGTTCGATGGTCCGAACGACCTGACCATCGAAACGTTGCCGTGGTGGGCGGTCAGGGATGAAGGCGGCGATCTCCTCGCGCTCTCGCTGGATCAAGTTGCCGAGCGCATCGCGGAACGGTACGCCGCCCTGCCCCGAGGTCCCGACGTAGAGCGGTGGGCTCGATGGATCGTGCGGCAGGGCCGAAACCCGGACCGAGCCTGCCCGGAATGTGGGCCGACTGCATGGGGCGTGGCTCCGAAGCGGTGCGTTCCACATGAGGCGCTCGCCGCTCTACCTCGCGGCCTCTGACGTGGTAGCCCCGTACTACTCGGACGACTGGCTCACCGTGTTCCTCGGGGACTGTCGCGAGGTCATGGCGACGATGCCGGCCGAGTCGGTCCATTGCGTGGTCACGTCGCCGCCATATTGGGGCCTCCGCGACTACGGGCACGCCGGGCAGCTCGGCCTCGAGCCGACCCCCGAGGAGTACGTCGCCAACATGGTCGACGTCTTCCGGGAGGTCCGGCGGGTCCTGCGAGCCGATGGGACGGTCTGGCTCAACCTCGGGGACTCGTATGCCAGCACAAACGCGCCGGGACGTAGTGATTCCAAGGGCGTTGGGCTGGGCACGTCAACTGGGCGATCCGCGGGCCGTGGGTTCACTGCGGTGGATCGGAACTATGGCGGAAGAGGCTTCGTACCTTACGGCCTCAAGTCCAAGGATCTCGTCGGCATCCCGTGGCGCGTCGCCTTCGCCCTCCAGGCTGACGGCTGGTACCTCCGCTCGGACATCATCTGGTCCAAGCCGAACCCCATGCCGGAGAGCGTCACCGACCGGCCGACCAAGAGTCACGAGTACCTGTTCCTCCTCAGCAAGAGCCCGCGGTACTACTTCGACGCCGACGCGGTGCGGGAGGACGGCAGCCCTAACACGACGGCACGGCCGGAGTCGAGCCGCCAGCCACTCGGGACAGTTTCACAACGAGAGGCGCTGCGGGCGCGTGGTGACGACCCATTGGCTAACGGCTCGCGTTCGGGTCTGGGGCTCAACAAACCATCCGCCGGTCGCAACATCCGCTCCGTCTGGACCATCGCCACCCAGCCCTACCCCGGCGCCCACTTCGCCACGTTCCCCCGGAAGCTCGTGGAGCCCTGCATCAAGGCCGGGAGCCCCGAAGGCGGCGTCGTCTTGGACTGTTTCGCGGGCTCCGGGACAACCGGGATGGTGGCGCAGTCCCTCTCCCGGAAGGCCGTCCTCATCGACCTGAACGGCGACTACCTCGGCCAGACGATGGCCCGCAACGCAGACATTCCGTTGGGTCTAGGCGCGTGATGACCTCCCCCCGTCGCGGTGTCGAGCACTACCGCGCGGGAATCACCGATCGTCAGCGTCAGGTCCTCTACGTCTACGCCCTGACAGGCAGCTACAAGGAAACGGCCCACGAGCTCGGCATCGCCCTGCCGACGGTCCGCTGCAACCTCGTGGAGGTCCGCCGACGTCTGGGAGTGACGACGTCGGTCCAGGCGGTGCTCATCATCTTCGGGAGGGTGGCGTAGTCTGTACGTCCACGCGGCGTACAAATGCTATATGGGCGGCTGTCTGTACGCACACACGGCGTACAGAAGCGACCTCTAGCACGCCCGTTCACCTAGAAACATCGTCCGAGTAGGCACGGGGTCCACTCGCAGCTACGCTTGCGGGTATGCACCGTGGGGCGTGTTTCGTCGCGTTATGCGCTGAGTACGGTGCATCCCGGCGGCCCGTAGCTCGCGGAGGGTGCCCCCCGGTCCCCGCTGGAGCTCGGGCCGCCGGCTCCCCTCTGGTACGCGCCCATGACGCCGTACCCGATGGCCCCTGAGCCCTATGACTACCACAACGAGCGGCGGGTCGCGGGGTTCGTCCTGGTGTTCCTCATCACCTTCCTCGTTGGCTATGACGCGCTGTCCGAGTTCACGGTCGACCCGGTCGTCCTCGCCCAGCTCGTCGGGGCCCTGCTAGCCGTGCTCGGCCTCGGGGCTCTCCTGCGGAGGCGACAGGATGGCTGACTTGATCGCGGTCATCCTCATCCTCGCGCTGTTCGGGATCAACGAATACTTCGCGATCCGCTGGTGGGGCCGGTACCGGGACATCCGGGCGATCCGCGGCCTCGTGACCGGAGGCGCGTTGCTCGTCGGGGCGGGTGCACTTGGCATTGCGACGTGGGCGCTCCACAACTCCGCGCCGGCCGAGATCATCGAGATCCTGCGGGTCCTCGTGGCGGTCGGGCAGGGCGTCCTGCTGCTGACAGGCATCGCCCTCGTCTACTCCATCCTCCGGGAGGGCCGGACGGCATGATCGACCCGATCGTCGTCGCTGCCTTCGTGGCCGTGGGTGCCGTCGCCGCCGTGGGGGCGGCCGTTCTGGCGGGCATGGCGCTCGATCAAATCCAGAAGACCCACCGGCTCATCAATTCTCGGATGGACGAGCTCCTCGAGGCTGCGCGGGCGTTGGCTCGGGCCGAAGGTGTTGCCCAGGGCGAGCAGGCCGAGCGGGAACGGGAGACGGCATGACTTTCGCGCCACCGACCCTGAACGCCCTCCGGGACTACATCGTCCTGAACGGCGCGACCTTCCTCGGCATCGCCGGCGACACGGCCCATCAGACCAAGGGCGTGTCGTACCACCTCGGGGCCGACCAACTCACCGCCGACGCCTACTCCCGGAAGCTCGCTCGAGACCGGGCCGGCCTGACGAACGCCGCGAGCGCCATCGACATCGGCAAGGTCGGCGGGAGCCTCGCGGGGCTCCAGAAGCTCTCCGTGTGGCTCGCCAAGGAATGCGCGAACCGGGCCATCGACACCCTCGACATCCGGGAGGTCATCTTCAGCCCCGACGGCTCCAAGGTCATGCGCTGGGACGAGCCCACCCAACAGGTCTACCAGGGCGGCACGGGCACGGGGCAGGGCGACGACTCCCACCGGACCCACACGCACGTTTCGTTCTACCGGGACGCCGAGTTCCGCGACCACACGGCGCTCTTCCGGCGCTACTTCGAGGAGGACGAGGTGACGATCACCAAGACGGTCCGGGAGCGATGGCATCCCACGGTCACGGGCACGACCTCGAACGGCGTCCTCCGGGCCGCCCCCGACCGCGGCGCGCCCATCGTCGACCGCATCCCGGCGACCTCGCAGATCGTCACCGTCGCGGAGGTCCGCACGGTCGCGGGGACCGATGGCAACTGGCGGCTCGTGGAGACCGCCGACCTCTCGACCCTCTACGCGCTCCGGGCCGACTGGATCAGCGATGGCCCCGCCGCCGTACCCGAGCCCGTCGACTGCGGCCCGCTCGTCAACGCTGCCCGCCAGGAAGGCGTGAAGGACGGGCTCAGGGACGGCTCCCGGGCCGTGAAGGACGCGGCGGTCAACGCAGCCGTGCTGTTGGGAGGTTGAGGGGATGAGGCTCGACCTTCGCTGCATCTGCAAGCACGGCTACGGGACCCATGTGCTCGCCCGCGCCGGGTCCACCGTCGTTCCCGTGGCATGCCGGGCTCGGGGTTGCCCGTGTCTCATCTACGAACTCGCCAAGCGAGTCGCGGCATGAACGGCGTCACCCGGCGCTACGCCCATGAAGCGGGCGATACATGGTCCAAGTGGGGCGATCCCGCCTACATCGCGGGCCTCGACTACGAACGCCGGGAGCGCCGGTGGTTCGCCGCGACCGTCTGGACGTGGGCCGTCGCTATCGGAGCGTGGGCCGCGATCCTCGTCTACATCGGAGGCAAGCCGTGATCGCCCGCATCCGAGACAGGGTGCGCTTCGAGTTCGGGAGGAAGCCGTAGTGGACAACCTCGGCGTGGCCCTGCTCATCGGGACCGGCCTGTGGGTCCTGCTGCTCTTCGTCATCGAGGCCCGAGCGGTCGCCACAGGCAAGCCCACGATCTCGGCCCGGGTCCGCTCCATCGGACGGGGCGCGACCATCGTCATCGTGATCTCGATGTTCGTCTTGGGGTACCTGTCGGCCCACTTCTTCGACAACTTCATCTCACCGTGCTACTAGGAGGGATCGAATGAAGATCGACGCGGCCAGGGCGATGTTCACCTACAGCATCGCGGTCATGGTGCTGGCGGGTGGCTTCTATGCCCTGGTGATCTACCCCTTCGTCCTCGACGACCTCGTCAAGGGCGCGGTCATCGGCTTCATGTCGGCGGCGATCAGCTTCGTCTTCGGCCAGGAGATCGCCAAGGCCACGTCCGTCGCCACGACGAAGGCCCTGATGACCCCGGCTCCCCCACCGCCCGAGGAGCCCCCTTCTCCGTGAAGACCGACGCCCACGACTTCATCACCTTCGCTCTCGGAACCCTGTTCGGCGCGGTCCTCATGTGGCTGCTGCTGTCGGGCGGCTTCGCTGCGGTGAGGGTGTGACAGTCGCCGGCAGCGTGCGCGGCCGCCGCTCCGACTTCCGTGCGCTCGCCGAGTGGCGGAAGGTGCGCCTCGTGGTGCTCAAGCGGGACAACCACCGTTGCCGCATCGGGCTACCGGGATGCCTGGGCAGGGCGAACGAGGCTGACCACATCATCGAGGTCGCGGATGGCGGAGCCCGGTATGACCTTGCCAACCTGCGGGCAGCGTGCGGACCGTGCAACAAGCGACGTAACGGGGCGCAGCAGGGCGAGAGGGAGACGGTTTTTAGGCGTAGGGGCTCAATATCCCCCTCTGTTGTGCTTTTCTCTCCCCCCGCGCGTCGAAGGGGACCGCTGACCGGCGATTTCAGCCGAAGGCCGGCGAATGCTCGCGGCTAGCACGGCTCGGCGCCGGAAGCCGCTGACTGGCACCCCCAAGCCGCGCATCGCTCCTCCGCTGCCGGCCAGGTCGATGCTACCTCGGCTCGAGGAGGCAGCGGCCGATCTTGGCCTGACGCTCATGGAGTGGCAGCGCATCGCTGGGCGCTACATGACCGCTCTCGGCCCGCGCGACAACTGGCTCTACCGACGAACGGCGGCCATCGTCTCGCGCCAGAACGGCAAGACCGAGATCATCAAGCCGCGGGTGCTGCTCGGCTTCAAGCTCGGGCGGAAGATGCTGCACACCGCACAGGACCGGAGTCGCCCGCGGAAGTCGACCTTCGAGCCCCTCGTCGACTTCTTCGAGAACCCTCAGAACCGTGCGACCTACGGGGTCCGCAAGATCCGCGAGGCGAATGGTCAGGAGGAGATCATCTGCGACGGAGGCGGGAGTTATACGATCGCTGCGCCTCGGTCGGGCGGAGCACGCGGCGGTACGTTCGATGACATCTTCATCGACGAGGCTCGCGAGTTCACTGACTACGGAATCGACGCCATCATCCGGCCGACGATCCTCGCCCGCCCTAACGCTCAGATCATGTATTTCTCGAACGCGGGCCACTCGGATTCCGTGATCCTCAATGACCTCCGCGCTCGGCGCGATGAAGATCGCAGCCTCGCCTATCTCGAATGGTCGGCACCGCCAGAGCTTGACCGAACGGATCCCGTCGCCTGGACCTACGCCAATCCGGCGCTTGGCATCACGATCGAGCTCGACACACTCGCCGAGTTCTCGGCCACGATGCAGCCCGAAATCTTCGATACGGAGCACCTCTGTCGGTGGGTCGTGTCGATGCGCGAGCTCCTCGTCCGCCCCGAGGAGTGGGGAGCCCAGGAGTTCGGGTCAGTTGGCCGACCGACCCGACCCGTGATGGGCATCAAGATGGATATCGCCGGAACACGAGCCTCCGCAGTCGTGGCTTGGCCGCTCGGGGACAAGCGCATCGCCCTCGAGCTAGCCGCCGACGTCTTCGGTGACCCGATCGACGTCAACCGCCTCGGCCCCGACCTCGTCCGCAAGGCCCGCGAGTACGGCGTATCCACCGTCTACTACGACCCGTTCACCGACGGTGATCTCGCCCGTCAGTTCCGACGGGCCGAGAAGGTCACCGGACGAGACTACGCGGATGCCTCGGCTGGCTTCGCTCGCCGAGTCTCGGGCCGCCAGTTCGTCATCCATGACGAGCAGAACATCATCGCCGCGGATCTCGAGCGGACCGTTCGACACCCGAGTACCCACGGCACCTACATCGCGACGAAGGCGACCGTCGACGAACCGAACACCGCGGCCGAGGCGGCTATCCGCGCCGTCTGGCAAGGATCAGAGCCAACCAGCATCGAGCCGGCGAGGATCTACTGATGGGCCTCCGCGACACCGTCCGCAATCTCGTGTGGGGGCCTCCGGTCATGCGGGTCTGGAGCCCCGAGTTCGTGGCGAAGCAGCTCACCGCCACGCCGGGCTCGCTCGTCGGGACCTTGGAGCGCCTGACCGGCCCGACGTCGGCGACGGGCGTCTGGCGGCGGGTCAGCATCACCGAGGCGCTCGGTGTCCCGGCCATCCATCGCGCGGTGACGCTCATCGCCTCGACGACAGGGATGCTGTCGGTCCAGGCCTACCGCGATGGCGTCCTCATGAAGGAACCGCCCCAGCTCGTCTCCCGCCCCGACCCGTATGAGACACCCGGCGCCTTCTACGGCGGGACGGCGGCCGACCGGGCGAAGTACGGCGAGTTCTGCTGGTGGATCGCCAGCCGTGACGGCGACGGGAACGCCTCGGCCCTCGTCCGGGTTCCGCTGCTCGAGCTTCGTGTCGAGGAGAACCCCCGCAACCGCCTCCTGCCGGTCTATCGCTGGGGCGACAAGGTCGGGACCCGCTACTCGGGTGCCAACCGCGAGGGTAGGTTCGTCCACGACAAGTACCCGCTGGCCGAGCCGTTCGCCCTCCGAGGCGAGGGGCCGTTGCAGATCTGCGGCGTTGCGAACTCCGTGGCGGTCGAGAGCCAGAACTGGGCCGGCAACTTCTACGGGGAAGGTGGACATCCCGCGACGGTCATCAAGAAGGCGGGCCTCCTCAGCCCGACGAAGCTCGACCCCTCGGACTGGCGGCCGATGGACCCGACGGCCGCCGACTACGAAACGACCGGCCGGAGCGAGGCCGACCTCCTCCGGGATCAGGTCATCGGCCGGCCGAACAACACGGCGATGGTCATCGACGACCAGATCGAGTCGATCGAGTTCAAGCAGCCCGACCAGGGCGGCGCGCAGATGCTCGACGCCCGGCAGTTCAACAACGGCGACGCGGCGCGCGAGTTCGGCATCCCCGGCCCGCTCCTGGAGTTTCAGCAGTCGGGCGGATCCCTGACCTATCAGAACCGGACCGAGCTCAAGGGGCAGCTTCTCGAGATGTGCCTCATGCCGCTCTACCTCGAGCCGATCGAGCAGGCGATGTCCGATCTCCTGACCCGCTCGACCGTCGCCCGGTTCAACGTCAGGGGCTTCCTCCGGGCCGACATCAAGACCCGCTACGAGGTCCACGGCATCGCCATCACGAACGGCATCTACGATCCGGCCTACGCCCAGCGCGAGGAAGGCATCCTGCCCGGTGACGTGGAGTACGCTCCGGTCCCGTTCGCCGCCCCGGCGGCCATCCCCTCGCCAATCCCGAAGTTCGCCTCGATGCGCGAGCCCCGCTGCCCGTCGTGCAACAAGCTCGTCGCCAAGACCCTCGGACCCGGCTCAGAACTGGAGTGCCCGCGCTGCAAGAGCGCCATCGTGGCGTGAAGCACTACGTCCTGACACGCTCGGCCTACGGTCCGGCCTGGGACCGCGAGGCCAACGCGAGGCGTCTGGAGATCACCCGCGCCGTCACCGCCCGGCTCATGGCCCAGCAGACGACGAAGGCGTGGACGTGGGTCGTCCTCCTCGATGAACGGGACCCGCTGAAAGCAGAACGACTGGCCCTCTATCAAGCCTCGGCGCCCGCGGTCATCCCGATCTGGCGCAACGGCGAGGTCGAAGCACCCACCGCGACGATCGCACGCCAGCGATCCGCCGCCGCTGACTACAAAGCACCGTGGCGGTCGATGTTCCCGGCCGACGATCAGGTTCTCATGACCCGGATCGACGACGACGACGGGTTCGCAATCGACGCTCTCGCCCGCTACCAACAGGCCGCCCGGAAGTGCCGCGGGCGGACGGCGCTCATGATGCCGATGGGGATGCGTGTCTGGGCGGGCCGGTACAGCATGGTTCGCCACGAGCGGAACGCGATGCACACCCTCGTCACACCGCCGGGCGATGAGATGTGCATCTACGACTACAGCCACGTCAAGGTCCGCCAGTCCGTCCGCGTGCAGCGCGTCGACGCCCGGCTCGGCTGGTTGTGGGTCCGCCACCAGGACACGATCTCGGGTTGGAAACAGGCAAACCGCCCGATCACGGCGGGCGTCCGTAGTCTCTTCCCGGTCGACTGGGCGGCGCTCAGCGCGGCGTGGCGGTGAGCGTCTGGTTCGTCATCCCGGCGTGGCGTCGGCCCGCTCTCTCGGCGGTCTGTTTCGAGCAGCTCGCGAGCGTTATCGGAACGCTGCGGGCGGCGGGAGTGGAGAGCGAAGCGGTCGTCATCGCCGATGACGAGAACCTCGACGTCGCCCGATCAATGGACTTCCAGACCCTCGAGCGCGACAACTCGGGGCTGGGTCGGAAGTTCAACGACGGGCAGGAATATGCCGGCAGGCAGGGTGCCGAATGGATCGTGCCCATCGGCTCAGATTCCTTCGTCGACCCGGCGTACTTTCTGCCGCTGCCCAAGGTCGAGGTGACGCGGACCTCGGGCATGTACGCGATGGTCACGGCTAGGCGGATGGCCGAGCTCAAGGTCGGCTGGATCGGCGCAGGACCGCGGATGTACCACCGCTCCGTCCTCGAGCCGACGGGGTTCCGGCCGGCCCCCGATCACATCATGCGGACGATCGATAGCCACAGCGTCCGGGGTATCACCCGCTCGCTCGGCCATGCGATCGACTGGGAGTGGCGCGACCTCCACCCGCTCCAGTACATCGGCTTCCGATACCCGCCCTACATCACCGGCTACGGCTCACTCGTGCGGACGTGGGGCGTCAGAGAGCGGGCCAATCCCTGGGATCGCCTCGCCGCCGTCTATCCGCCCGACCTCGTCAAGCGAGTTCGGACCCTCATGGAGGCCTTGTGAGAGCCGATTACAAGGCCAACTACGATCGCATTGCGAAGGATCACGTCGCCCACTGGCGCAAGACCGGCGAGAACCCGTTTCAGCGCCACGAGCACGTCGAGGCTCTTGTCGCTTCGACGCTCGCCCTCGTCTACAAATACTCCAAGCCCGGGGAGGCGGTCCTCGACGCGGGTTGCGGGATCGGAGAACTCCTGACGCGCATGCAGGACCGCGAGCGCCACGGCTGCGACTTCGCCCGCGACTATCTGACAGTCCTCGGGGAACGGGGGATCAATGCCGTCTACGCGGAGCTCGAGGCCCTCCCCTACCCCGATGGGCGGTTCGCGCTCGTCACCGCGACGGACATCCTCGAGCACGTCCTCGACCTCAACGCCGTGGTCGCGGAACTGCTGCGGGTCGTCCGGCCGGGTGGCCATCTCATCGTGCGCAGTCCCGAGGCCGAAGACCTGACCCGGTATCTCGATCCGAAGTACCCCTATGAGTTCGTCCACCTCCGCCGCTTCGATGAGCCCTCGTTCCGGCTGCTGTTCACGCGGGTCTTCTCGTGCCAGGTCGTCGAGACCGTGCCCATCCGGGGCGAGCGCAACGTCGTGGTCCGCAAGTGAGGATCAGCGCCGCGCTCATCTGGTACGACGAGAGCCCCGAAGACCTCGCGGCCTGCGTCCGGGGCGTGGCCGAGATCGCCGACGCGATCGTCGCTGTGGATGGGGCGTACCGGAGATACCCCGACGCGGAGGTATCGAGTCCGCCCGAACAGGCCGAGGCCATCCGCGAGACAGCCAACACGGTAGGGATCGAGGCCGACGTCGTCATCCCGAGCCGGTTGTGGGCGGGGCAGATCGAGAAGCGGACGTTCACCCTGACCCGCGCGAGCGGAGCCGACTGGATCGCGGTCGTCGATACCGATTGGATCGTCCACGCCGACCGGGACGCAACCCGAACCGAGCTCGCCCGCACGACCGCCGATGTCGTCGCCGTGCCGTTCTACACCCCGCCCGCGGGTGAGATGTTCGCGACCGGCTGGCATCGCAAGGAAGCCGGCCGGCGGACGTGGCAGCCGCACTTCTTCCGGCCCCTGCCGGGCATCCGGGTCGAGGGCAAGCACTACCAGGTCAGCGCCCGCAAGGATGGTCAGTGGGTCTGGATGCGCCATGCGCCTACGAAGGCTAGGGTCGTGCTGCCGATGGCCCGGCTTGCCTCGGAATACGTCATCGAGCACCGCAGCCTCTTCCGGGATGAACGCCACATCCTTGCGGGGAGGGCGTTCTGTAACGACAGGATTCTGGTCCTCGCGCGGACGGGTCAGGAAGACCACGTGCCGGGGCTCCCCGAGCCGGTCTTCGACTACGTCACGGTGCCCTACGAATGACCGGCCCGACGAGGCTTCGGTCGCCTACGGATTCGATCGCAGATGCGGCAACGTTCGATGTCTGGATCGATCGGAGTTCCTGTTTCTACGCGGATCGAGTACCAGTCGTGTCGATGACGCTTCATGTTGCCAAAGTCTACTCGGTCGCCATTGCCATAAGGCAGGATAAATGACGACCCTGATCGCCATTCCGTACTGGAACGTCCCCGGAGAACTCATCGACAAGGCCGCCCGCCACGCCCTCGCCCAGACGGCCGAGACGGTCGTCCTCGTGGTGGGCGATGGGCAGAAGCCGCCCGTGTCGTTCACACACGACCGGCTCGTGGTTCGCCGGTTCCCCGAGCACCGCGGGGCCCCGTTCGTCCAGCAGGCGATGATCCTCGGCAGCCCGTTCCCGTGGTACGCGCCTCACGGAGCAGACGACTGGATCGAGCCGAACCACGTCGCCTCGCTGCTGGCGCTCCGGTTTCCGGTGGCGGGCTCGGGCTCGATCTTCTATCACGAGGGCTCCCGTGTCCGGGTCCTCCGTTCATCCCGGACGTATGTCGAGTTCGGCGTGTTGGATACCGCGCTCCTCCGCTCGATCGGTGGATACAACGCCGCCGAGCCGTGCGGACAGGACAGCGTCCTCATCAGCGTCCTCCTGGGCAGCGCGGGGAAGCGTCTCACCCGGAACCCGACGTACCACAAGCTTCACCGGGCCGACAGCCTGACGCATCATCCCGACACGCGTGGAGGCTCACTCCTGCGAACCGGCGTCCGGGTCCGCAACCGCGTCATCCTCGCCGAGTGCCAGCGCATCGGATGGTCCAAGCGGCCGGCGATCAAGGCCTACCGCGACAGCCTCGTGCCTGCGAGCCTCCGGGCCGAGCTGGACGATCGCGCGGCGGATGTCGCACGGTGGTTGACATGATCGGGTAGGATGGCCTCAATCGAATAGCAACCGGACCGTGCGCCAGTCGCCAGAGCCGGAACGTGGCCTTCCGCAAGTGCCCTCCAAGCGGGCCTGTGGAGGGCTTTTCTCTTGCCAGCCGACGACACGATCCCCGAAGCCTCCGCCGATGGCGTAGAGGCGCTCGGCGAGCCCATCACCCTCAACCTCGCGAACGAGACGATCCAGACGCTCTCGGCCTCGCAGCGCCGGATCGGCCTGCGGATCGTCCCCTACAACGAGATCGCGGTCCACCCGAAGTACGGCCCGCTCATGTTCGAGCGCGGTGCGTTCGGCGAGATCGACCCGCATCTCGTCCGCCTCCGCATGGATCACGAGGACCCGCCCACGGGCCTCGGGGAGTCGTTCCAGGACCTCCCCGACGCGCCGTACATGGAGTTCCTCGTCTCCAAGACCGAGCGCGGCAATGACCAACTCACCCTCGCCGTCGACGGCGTCTCGCGTGGCGCGTCGGTCGGCTACAGCGAGATCACGGGACGGCCCAAGGTCCGGCAGATCAAGGGCCAGAACGTGACGGTCTACCCCCCGAACTCCGTGGTCCTCCACGAAGTTTCCACCACATGGCAGCCGACCTTTTCCGAGGCCGGCGTGATGTACGTCCTGTCAAAGGACGAGAAAGGAACAGCCCCAATGGCTGAGGCACAGGAGGCCCCGGTCAGCGGGGTCACGGACACGGCGCCGATCGTCGCCGCAATCCAGCAGGGCTTTGCCGAGGGCAAGTCCTTCACCCAGCTGGAGGACAAGCTCGACAAGATGCTCGGCGTCTTCGATCAGATGAAGGAGCTCCAGCGGGCGCAGTTCAACATTCCCAAGGGCGACGTTCGCAAGCCCAAGCTCCACGACTGGGTCGAGTACACGCTCAAGCGGATGCGCGGCGAGCCCATGACCGCCTCGCAGATCAAGGAGCTCGCGCTCGATGACGTCGTGACGACCGAGCAGCCCGGCCTCGTGCCGAACCTGCTCGTGCCCGACTACGACGACCTCATCAGCCAGGCCCGCCCGTTCCTCTCCTCGACCCGCGAGATCGTCCCGCCCGAGACGGGCACCTCGATGCTCCTGCCGATCATCACGACCCGCGCCATCGCGGGCACCCAGGCCGGCTCCGCCGAGAAGGGCGCCCTCACGACCACCGCCACGAAGGTCGGGACCGGCACGTTCGCCTACGTCGCCGTCTTCGGCGGGGCGGACATCTCCATCCAGATGATCCAGCGGGCAGGGCGGTCGTTCTTCGACCTCCTGACCGGCGACATGGGCGAGGCCTACGCCCTCGACTGCGAGGCCAAGGCGATCGCCGCGCTCCTCACCGGCTACACGGACAGCGGCACCAACGCCCACGTCCCGACCGCCGGTGGCGTGCTCGATCCCGAGGATCCGCAGTTCGGCGCAGCGTGGGTCAACTCGATCCTCGCGTCCAAGCGGGCGCCGACCCACATCTGGATGTCCGCGACCGCGGTCGGAGCATTCATCGACGCCAAGGCCCCGGTCACGAACGCGCCGCTCTACTCGAACCTCGCCGCATCGTTCACGGCTGGCGAGGGTCCCGGCGGCAAGCTCTCGGGCCTCACCCCGGTCTACGTCCCGGCCCTCGACACCGCTTCGGTCGACGTCATCGTCGGACCGGCGCGCGGCTTCGTGTGGGCCGAGGACCCGGCCATCAACCTCCAGGCCGACGTCCCGTCGGTCGCCGGTCGGGACATCGCCCTCGTGGGCGGCATCTTCCCGGCGCCGCGCTACGCCGACGCCTTCACGGTCTACACGGTCGCCAGCTAGGTGATCGACGTTCTGGCAAGCGCGCCGCACTACGCCGACCACTTGGCGGCCGTGTTCGGCGCGCTGCCGGAGGACGCTCGGGGCTCGTTCATGACCTCGAGCGTCCCGACGGCCCAGCGCATCCGTGCGCTCGGCTACGAGTCCAGCGAGTTGCGGGGATCGGACAACCCGATCCTCGCAGCCGCCTACGGCGACATGGTCAGGGCCAAGGTCCTCAGCCCCCGCATCGCCCTCATGGAGCACGGCGCCGGCCAGTCCTACGGCGGGCGGGGAATCAACCACGGCAGCTATGCCGGCGGGGTCAAGCGAGATGCGGTGGGCCTGTTCCTACATCCGGGTCCACACCCGGCGGCGCGGGACCGACGTTCCTATCCACGCGCACGAGTCGAGGTCATCGGCTCACCGCATCTCGACACCCTGCCCCGGCGCGAGGGTCCTCCGGGACGTGTGGTAGCGATCACGTTCCACTTCAATGGGCCGTTGTGCCCCGAGACCCGGACGGCCTATCCGCACTTCTTCCCGGCCGTCGCCGCCCTCGCCTCGCGGTTCGAGCTCCTGGGGCACGGCCACCCGATGCTCTGGGGCATGGGCCGCGTCGGGCGACGGCTCGCCAATCGCTACCGCGACGCGGGCATCGAGGCGGTCCGGGACTTCGACGAGGTCTGCCGGCGGGCCGACGTCCTCGTCTTCGACAACACGAGCGTCGGGTTCGCGTTCGCCGCGACCGGCCGCCCAGTCGTCGTGATGAACTCGCCCCGGTATGACCGCCGAGTCAACCACGGCCTCCGCTTCTGGGAGGCATCGGGCGTCGGGGTCAACTGCGACGACCCCGCCAAGCTCGGCGACTGCATCGAGGAAGCCCTCGCCGACCCGCCCGAGCGCAAGGCCGCCCGCGAGGCGGCGCTCGATCTCGTCTACGCCTACCGGAGCGGAGCGGGACAGCGCGCCGCTGATGTCCTCATGGATTGGGCTGCGGCATGAGCTACCCCGGCACCTGGCCGACCGCCGACGACCTGAAGAAGATCGTCAACGTCGATCCGAACTCGACCGAGTTCGACGACATCATCGATAAGCAGATCGCCGCCGCCATCGCCCTCGTCAAGGATCAGATCGGCCAGTGGGACGAGGTCATCGACACCCCCGATGACCAGCTCTGGGGCGCCGCTCTCCGGGCCGGCTATCTCCTGTCCCTCAAGGAAAGCCCGACCGCGATCGTCCGCGATCAGGTCTTTATGACCTTCATGTCCGGCCATCATCGGAGGTTCGCGATCGCATGAGCGCCAAGGATGCCGTCAAGGCCCGCGAGGAAGCCAAGAAGCCCAAGCGGCCAGTCGTCGTCAACGTGACCGTCACGACCACCGTGGTTTCCAAGAGCAAGCCAAAGCGGGAACCGATCATCGACGACTTCGAGACCGACGTCCCCGAGCTGGTTCCCGAGGACCCCGTTGGCGACGAGTAGGCTCATCGGCGGCCCTGCCCTCCGCGCTCGCCTTGCCGCGCTCGCCAAGGTCCCTCCGGAGTTCGCCGGTGAGTGGGCCGCGGAAGCCAAGGATCGGATCGTCGCGACGAAGCCCCAGTCGAACCGCCCGGCCTCATCGAAGTTCTCGACGAAGGTGAGCGAGCGCCGGGCCGGCGTGTACGGCGCGTTCTGGTGGATCTTCGTCGACCGGGGCACGAAGGCCCATGACATCGTCGCGCGCAGGGCCAAAGCCCTCCGGTTTGAGGCGGGTGGACAGACCATCTTTGCCCGCAAGGTCCAACTGCGGCGGATGCGCCGCCGGCCGTTCATCACCAAGGCCGCCCAGGAGGCGCTTCACGGCGGGGCTGACTTCATCATCAAGACGTGGAACGGCCGCCGCCGCAAGCGGGGTCTATTCCAATGACCCGCCTCGCGCTCCAGACGGCTGTCCGAGCGGGTGCCGTGACGCTCGTCAACGACTACCGTGCGAGCGCTGGCCTCTCGCTCGGACAGGTCTACCGCGCCCGTCCTGCGCAGATCAAGACGCCCTCGGTCTTCGTGGACAGCGTCACCGAGAGTGCCGATTCGTTCACGACCCGCGAGTACCAGCGGGCCGTCCGGGTCGGCATCCGCGTGGTGTGGGGCGTGTACGACTCGGGCTCGTCCGTGGATCAGCGGGACGCCTTTGTCGACGGTTTCTATGCCTGGGTCGCGGATGCCCCACGAGCCTTCGACGGCAACGCCGACTGCGTCTGGATCGGGACCGACGACGACGAGGATTGGTCGCCCGGCTGGATCCCCACGGACGAGTCCAAGTACTTCTCAACCCTCGTGACGCTGGAGGGCCGAGCCGGGACATGACGTGACCGGGTCCGGGTCGGTACGGGCCAGATCAGGCAGCCATCGCAACCAGAGGAGCACCCAATGAGTCCAGTCCAGGGGTTCACGCGGTTCCGGCGCCACCAGTTCGCGCGCCAGACGGTTTTCGGCACCGCCATCGCCGCCAAGCGCGCCTATGCGTTCACGGGCGTTCCGTCCTACGGCGAGCCGTGGGTCGACGTCGAAGTGGATACCGGGTCCATCGATCCGGTCGTCGCGCCCTCGCGGGGGCCGAGCGACCTCACCGCCTCCCTCACCGATCCCGCCCTTCGGTACAACAACCTCCCGCTGATGCTGTCGGGCTTCTTCGGCGGCGGCGTGGTTGCCACGGGCGGCCCTGCCTACACCCGACTGTACGACCCAGCCTCGACGACGATCGACCCGCTCGATGCGTTCGTGTACGAGTTCGGCGACGACGTCACGACCGACTGGATGCAGATGCGCGACGGGATGGAGGAGTCCGTCGAGTTCACCGCTCCCGAGGGGCTGGGTGCCCTCACCGCCGCGATGACGTGGCGGTTCGGCGCGATGTTCGGCTCGGGTTTCACCGACTTCCCCGACAGCCCCGTCGTCCCGACTGCCCTTGCTGTCGATCCGAACGAGCCGATCGTCTACGGCAAGGATCTCGGCCTCTACATCGCCTCGGACCCGTACGACCTCACCTACTCCAGCTCGCTCATCTCGGACGCGCTCCACACGTTCACGCTCCGCTTCACGAAGCAGTACGACGCCAAGCGCTGGCTGAACGGCGACCAGAGCTTCGACGTCGATGCGTGGGCCGTCACGGGTCGGACGATCGAGCTCGAATGCAGCTTCGCCAAGACCGCCGACACCGTCGGGATCGGGAGCGAATCGGACGCCTGGTACAGCGAGCAGTCGGTCGATCGGTACATCCGCCTCTACGCCGAATCGACGATCGACGCTGACACGGGCGTTCCGAATAGCTGGGACCAGTCGTTCCCCATGCGCTACCGGACGCGGACCGAAGGCGCGTCGGGTGGCAACAGCCTCGTCGTCCTCACGGGCCGGGCGTTCTTCGCCGCTGCCCACAACATCGGGACCTATTCGTCCGAGGTCGTCAACACCCTCGCCGACGCGGACTTCTAGGAATGGACGTCACGATCACCTGCCCGTGCCCTCCGAAGGCGACGGGCGAACCGAGGCACGAGAGCGACACGGTAGCCCTTCGGGACAAGCTCGGGTTCCAGGCGGCCATGACGATCCGCAAGCAGATGTACGTCATCAAGGCCGGGGATCACGAGGCGTCGACGGGCGAGATCCTCGCGGCGATGACCGAGCACTACCTCCTGTTCGGCATCGAATCGTGGTCGCTCGTCGATGAAAAGGGCAAGCCGGTTCCGGTCTCGCGCGCCGCGATCCGGGAGTTCCTGGAGCTCATCGACTTCGAGACAGCCGAGCTCCTCACGGACGCGGCCGACGGTCTCTACGCCGAGTTGGTGCTGCTCCCTTTAGTGGCAAGGGCGTCGAAGCTCTCGCCGCCTACGCCGACGGAGGGCTCGATATTTCGGAGGAGTGGCTCGTCGACGAAGCCCCCGAGGCCGTCGAAGCGATCCTCGACTACCACTTCCCCGACGGGCGCCACCGGGACGATTACGCAGTTGCCCGCTGGCGACTCCTCTTCCTCGCCGAGCGCGAGGTCGGCGTAGCACGCAGGGCGCAGCAGTCCCGGGAGGATCGCCAGGTGGCGAAGCTGAGGAAGGTCGCGACGAATGGGCGCCGCTGATACCGCACGCCTCCTCGCGTCGCTCGAACTCCAGGACAAGGGGTTCACGAAGGGCATCCAGAGCGCCACGGGGTCGCTCGGGAAGCTTGAAACGAGCATGGGCCGGATCGGCGGCATCGCCTCGCGCGGCGTGCAGACGGCCGGCCAGAACATCGCCCGCCTCGGGGCCATCGCGGCCGGGGTCATCGCCACCCAGGTGTATGCCGGTATCCGGTCCCTCGAGGAGTTGGAACGAGTCACGAACGCCACCGAGGGTGTCATCAAGTCCACCGGCTCGGCGGCGGGCGTCACCGCCAAGCAGGTCCGGGATCTCGCCCAATCGCTCGAGGGCATCACGACCGCGGACGACAAGGTCATCCAGTCGGGCGAGAACCTGCTGCTGACGTTCACGAACATCGGCAAGGAGGTCTTCCCGCAGGCCACCAAGGCGATGGTCGACCTCGGCATCGCAATGGCTCAGGGCGACGTCGAGAGCGCCGACTTCAAGTCGTCCGCCATCCAGCTCGGCAAGGCCCTCAACGATCCGATCAAGGGCATCACCGCGCTGACTCGTGTCGGCGTGTCGTTCACCGAGGAGCAGAAGAAGCAGATCAAGACCCTCGTCGAATCCGGCAAGACGATGGAGGCGCAGAAGATCATCCTCGCCGAGCTGGAACGAGAGTTCGGCGAGGCGGGCAAGGCGGCGGGCAAGGGCTTCGGGGCCGACATCCGGCGGGTCAAGGATGCTATCGAGGATGCCCAGCAGGCGCTCGCCACGGGCTTCCTGCCGCTGATCCGCAAGGTCGCCGATGTCCTGTCCCGCGAGCTCGCCAAGCCCGAGACGATCGCGGCCATCAAGAGCTTCGGGGAATCACTCGCCGGCGGGCTCGATCGGCTGATCGGGGTAGCCCAGCGGTTGCCGTGGTCGCAGATCGGCGATTCCCTCAAGCTCGCCGGTCAGGGTGCGAAGGCCGTCTTCGATGCCTTCACCGCCCTGCCGCCGTGGATCCAGACTGCCGTCCTGACCGGCTGGGGGCTCAACAAGCTGACGGGCGGCGCGGTCATCGACATCACGGCCGAGCTCGGCAAGGGCGTGTTCGGGAAGTTCCTCGCCCGCGGCTCACCGGCCAACCCGATGTTCGTCGTGCCGGTCGGGGGTGGCCTCGGAGGGGCTGCGCCTACCGTTGTTGGAGCCGGCGGCGGTCTCCTCGGGAAGGTGCTCAAGGTCGCCATTGTCGGAGCCGTGGTCGTCGAGGGCTTGCAGCTTTGGATGGATTCGTTCAAGCCCTTCCTCGAAGAGAACCAGACGCTCGCGGATCAGGGACTGACCGCGGCCGAGATCGCCGCCGTGAAGTACTACCAGAGCGATTCGGCGACCCAACAGGCGGCCCTCAAGCACCTCGGACAGGCACCGTCGAAGGCTGACTTCGATTCGGGCATGGAAAAGCTCAAGGGCACGATCAAGGACAGCGGCCCGGCTCGCCCGGACCTCACCGGCTGGCAGACCGTCGGGAAGACTTTGGCGGCGGCGTTCGGCACCCACGAAGCGGCGACGGGAGCCTTCGGGAGCGCCGAGCTCCAGCGGTTCCGCGGCGGCGACATCAGCCTCCTCGACGAGCGCATCCGGTACCTCTCGGGGGCGCAAGGATCAGGAGCCGGTAGCGCGGGCTTCCTCGCCCTCGTCGGCCGGGACATCGCCGCCCTCAAGACGGCCCTCCCGAATGCGAGCGCCGCCGACGCGGCCAAGATCACGGCCGCGATCGATCTCCTTGGCGGCATCCTCGAGGCCAAGAAGTTCGAGCCCAGCCAGGCGCTCATCGACGCGGTCACAGGGAAGCCGAGCGAGAACAGCGAGGCCTCGCGGGCTCAGAACGCGATGGCCACCCTCCCGGGCGCCGTGGAGAGGACCACCGCGGCCATCGAACGGCTGCGGAACCAGCGCCAGGCGGCGCTCAACGTCACGGTCAACATCGAGACCGCCATCTCGGTCAGCGCCTTGGCGCGGAAGACGACGATCGTGTCGCGCTACGGCTCCGTCGGTGGCCCTGAGTTGTGAGCATCGAGTACCGCAAGTCCGGCGTGCTCCTGACGACCCGCGTCTCGATTCCCCAGGACGCGCCGGGCTTCGTATCGGTCGCCGACCACGGTCTCATCGAGGGCGGGCGGGTCATGCTCGAGGACCCAACCGGTACCCTGACGGTCGAGGGCTGGGAGACCTTCAGCGTCGATGACACGGACGCCACCCCGACGCGGGTCTGGACGGGCTTCATCGCCGAGCACCGCGACGGCCGAAAGAACCAACCCACAACCGGCACGGCGAGGGTCATCGATTGCGACCTCTATGACCTGAACGCCCTCATGCACCTCCACGTCCTGCGCTCGAACGACGCCAAGCGTGACGCCGAGACGGACGTGGCGATGGTGCAATGGCTCCTCACGTCCGAGGCGTTGACGGGGCTCGTCACGGACGAAGGCCTCGTCTCCACCGACAACCCGATCGGCTTCCTCGCGGCCGACCGCCGGCGGACGTTCGCCGACGACGCCATCCGCTCGATCATCGCCGTGGCGGGGAAGACGTTCTTCGTCTACCGGGACGAAGCCTCAGGCAACGCCGCCCTGTTCTACGGCTCGGAGGACCCGGACTACGGGGCCCCGTGGGCGGCCACGATCTCGATCTCGAACGACATGGCCGACGAAGACGGGGTGACGTGCTTCTTCCCCTCCCGTGACGCGGAGGTCCAGCACGAGCCCAACGACCGCTACGGCGGGGTCTCGTTCGGCTGGCAGGGCGAGCCGATCTACGCGCAGTCCGCCTCCACCATCGCGGCGATGGGGCTCCTCCGGGACAGCGTCACCGACACCGACCGCATCGGCCTCCTCGCCACGGCTGAATCCGAGGCGATCCGCTACCTGAACGTCCACGCCAACGAAGCCGACATGGTCACGGTCTCGCTCCACGTCCCCTCGACGGCGGTCAACAAGGCGTATGCGGGTCAGGAGCTCGACATCAAGCTCGTCCACGTCGATGGCTATGAGACGTTCGTCACGACCCGCATCCGGCAGCGCATCGCCCGCCCGTCACCGAACGCCTGGATCGACGGCTCGCGGGCGTGGGACGTCGACTACATCCTGTGGGTGCCGCCATTCCCCGCGGATGACGCCTCGACGATCGACGACTGCGTCCCGGTCGCGACGTTCGCCCAGCTCCAAGGCGAGAACCGCAACGGGACCGGCCCCGAAACCTATGACCTCACTTGGAACAACAGCGGGGACAACCCCGATGCGCAGCACGACGTCGCGCCACTTACCGGCCTAGTCGCCTATGACGTGCCCGTTGCCTCGGGCGGTTCCGGCTTCGAGGCCCTCGGGACCGGCCTCCTGAGCGTGACCCTCCTCGCGGATGTGGCTCTCGTGGCGACCGGCGACTACGTGGCAGAGTTCCAGGTCACCAAGAACGGCCTCATGGCCCTGTCGCAAGGGCACACCTCATCTGGTGGTCTGCGGTTCGAGTCATGGACGACCTCGCCGTTGACGGGGACGATCGCCGTCGTCGCTGGTGACATCCTCCGGGTCCGCTACCTCGACAACGCCCCGTACAGCACCGACACCTTCCCCGCCGGCGTGGACGCGACCGACTTCACGGTGTCGGGAAGCCTCTGCGACACGCCCGAGGAACCTCTCCCCTACGCCGGGGATCCGATCGGCCCCGAGACCGCCACGGGCACGATCGACAACTCGAATACCGACTTCGCGACGGCCGGCCCGTGGCTCCCCGGCACGCTCCGCGTCCTCCATGACGGTATCGACCAGACGGCCCACGTCACGACCTCCGACCCGATCGCCGGGACGTACACCCTCGACTACGCCCCGAGTACGGGCTCCACCCTCCGCGAGACGTACGAGTCAGCCTGATGGCACCTGACCGCCACTCCATGACCGAGCTCCACCGCTCCACGGTGGACAGCACTGGCGCGAACGTCACCGCCGGCTACGTCCCGGTCGCGGACGGCTCGGGGAATATCGACTGGGCCGCCGCGTCAGCCGCCGCGAACCTCCCGTGGTCCTACGCGCAGGCCGACGGCGGCCTCGCCGGTGACGGTGTCACCGACGACACCTCAGCCTTCCAAGCGTGGATCACGTCGGTCACCGCGTCCGGGACGCAGTCGGGCTGGTTCTGGTTCGAGCCGGGCACCTACCTCATCGGCGGGGCCTTGCAGGACACGGGTGGCGGGAACGGGCAGATCCTCCTGCCGACCGTCGTCAGAGACGCCACCCATGCCGAGGTCACCCTCCACTTCATGGGGCCGACCCGCCCGCCGTTCGCGGTGGTCCCGACGCAGAACGTCCCGGCGCCGGGGGGCTACGCGATCATCAAGTCCACCCTCACGGGCGGCACCGGTTCGGCGTCGTGTATCTCGGCCGGGAGCACGGCGTACAACAACATCACGGTCGTCATCGAGAACCTGATCTGCATCGCGCCGGGCAACCCCACCTTCACCTTCTGGAACCTCCTCAACAGCCAGGGGGCCACGGTCCAGGATGTGATGATCTGGACGGAGGACTGGCTCGGCAACACCCGCCCGACGAACTCCAACGCCTACGGGATCAAGCTCCCCGGCGACACGCAGGGCAACTACACCCGCATCGAGGGGCTGTCGGTCCGCCTGTTCTATGTCGGCTGCCGGGGCGGCGACCTCGTGGTGGCGACGGGCCTCATGATCTCGGGCTGCATCGTCGGATGGGAGAACCCGGCCGGGGTCTGGCCGAGCCTCATCAAGGACGTCTTCTTCAACGGCACCAACTACGCCATCCGCGGGACCGGCGGGGCATCCGTGCTCGACGTCCTGCGCTATACCCACGAGCACTCTGTCAGCCCCTACGACACGATCTACGACCTCGATGATCCGAGCAACTACATCTCCGGGCACATCCGCTGGTGGAACGTCGAGTGGGCGGTCGGGCCGGATCACAGCTTCACCGTCAACGGCGGGGCGAACACGTCGAACGCCGAGATCGGGCCGCTCACCTCGGGGGCACCGACGACGGCCAACTACCTCGTTGGCACGGCGCAGGCTGGCCTCTCGGCCGAGATCGTGGTCGGCACGACGCCGGGCGGGGAACTCGGCGGAACGTGGGCTGGCCCGACCGTCGATGGCACCCATTCGGGTTCGAGTCACGCCGCGACCCAGTCAGCGGCGGAGGCTACCGCGGCCGCCGCGCTCGCTGGGCATACCGGCGATACAACGGACGCCCACGACGCGAGCGCGGTCTCGTTCGTTCCGACCGGGAGCATCGCTGCGACCGATGTCCAGGGGGCCATCGAGGAAGTGGCGACCGAGTCCGGTGGCAACAAGTTCGTCGTCGACCCCGGCGCCCCGAGCTACGCCGGCACGCCGCTCGTCGTGAGCGTCGTCAGCAAGTTCGGCATCGACGGCAGCGGGAACCCGTACTACAACGCGGCGGGCGTGACGTCGGGCGAGGAAGCCGCCCTCATGCGCGACCCCGACACCGACCAATACCTGCTCCGCTCGTACAACTTCTAGGAGGTATCTGATGGCCGACGTGCCGCTCATGGAAAACCCGATGACGACCGGGGGCGACGTCATCTACGGCGGGGCCTCGGGAGCCCCGACCCGACTCGCCAACGGCACGGCCGGGAAGGTGCTGACCTCGGCGGGGACGACGCTGGCCCCGACGTGGGAGACACCCGGCTCGGGCATCCCGGCCACGATCTTCGATGCCGCTGGGGACATCATCGTTGCCTCGGCTGCCGACACCGCAGCGCGGCTGGCGATCGGGGCGAACACCTACGTCCTGACATCCAATGGCACGACGGCAGCGTGGGCGGCACCGAGCGGTGGTGGTGGTGCGCTGGCGATCTCTTCGTACGCGGGTTCCGGCGGCGATACGACCTACACGACAACGAGCACCACATTCGCTGACGTCGACGCGACCAATGTCAATGTGACGTTCACGGCTCCGGCGTCAGGCAATGTTCTCGTCCGGGTCTACCTGCCGGGCCTCGCCGTCGCAGGGAGTGGCGTGTTCCTGAACGTCCGCGAGTCGACGACCAATGTCACGACGCTTGGCCTGGCTGGCGCGTCGTCGGGGATCGTGCCCGTCTACATGCCCTTCTACGTCACTGGGATCTCGGCGGGCAGCCACACGTACAAGCTCGGCTGGCACACCGAAAGCAGCGTCACGGCCACCCTCTACTACGGCAACACGACGCGCGGGGCGATCATCATGGAAGTCTGGGAGATGCCGTAGCACCAGGATCGCCGACGTCCTAGTTCCAGGGCGTAGACCTCGGCAGGACAACCGCGAGGATCACCGCGACGATCAAGACGACGGCGATGCAGAGGGCGAAGCGGAACACGTGCGCCAAGAACGGTGCCATGCCCCACGATGGTAGCGGTGATCTAGCAACGGCACCACCCCGACGAGCATCGCCAGCGAGCGGCGGGATCAGACCATCCTGTCGATGCCGCCCTTGATCTGCAGGAAGACGACCACGACGACCGCGAGCGCTACCAGGGCGAAGATCAGCAGCGCGAACTTCTTCCAGTCGGTCATCGGCTCCGGATCGCTCATGACTCTCCCGTCCGTAGGGTTTTCCCCCCTGTCCCCCGCCCCGTCATCGGCCTACCCTACGCTCATCCATTCATTTGCCGACGGGACCCCGGCCCGCCGACGCTTTCGTTCCGAGCGCGCGTGGAGGTCTTATCCATGGTTCGGGTCCGTCTCATCGAAGCCTATCGCGAGGAAGTCACTTCGGCGGTGGCTCTGGCAACTCGGCGTCTTCTTGCTCGAGCGCGCGCAGAACGCCGGCGGCAACGGCTCCCGAGTGTAGAACCTTCAGCAGTCGTTCTATGGCTACTGTCTGACGGTCCATCGATGCCCGATGCAGGCGCAACTCGGCCTCGGCGGAATCCGGCTCAGGCTCCAGCCCCTGGTAGACATTCCAGAAGTCCCGAAGCGGGATAGAGAGCGCCTTGCAGACGGCCAGCGCCTTCTCGGTACTCGGGTCCTTCTGGAGCGGGTCGTCGGGTTCCTTGAACCACGCGTAGATCGTGTTGTGGCTCATCCCAGTCGCGGCGGCGAGCTCCCGCACGCTGTGAATCGTCGAATGAGCGGCCATCGCGCCGCGGAGCAGCGCCTCGATGCGCTGTCCGGGATAGGTGTCTTCCAATGGTGCCCCCTCCCTGCGACGGGGGTATCCCGCAGGTTGGATCGTTGACAATAGTCAACGCTGTCTGCTGTGTCAATACGATAGACCATCTTCGGAGTATTGACACCGGGCCGGGTGCCGCTGTATCGTTTCGGTGTGAATACCGTCACCCGCGACAACTGGCGCGACAAGGCCCGCGAATCCGGCCTGACACTGATCGAGCTGGCCGCCAGGACCGGCAAGTCGTTCTCCGCCGTCTACGCCTACTCGAGGGGCGCACGCCGGCCCTCTGACGAGTGGATCACGCTCGCGGGAGACGCCCTCGTGGCCTATCTCCGAGAGTGGACGTGCCCGGAATGCAAGACCCGGAACAGCGACACGCGCTACTCGTGCGGGTCCTGTGCGCGGGCCTTCGACGGCTACGCGCCGAGCGTCCTGCGCCCGACAGCCCACGGGATGGCCCAGTGATGCGCACGGCGGTGCTGACCCACTTCACCGTGCCGCCCGTCACACTTCGGGATACGTATCTACGGTTATCGGCAGATGCACGCCCGGGTAGGACGTTCGGCACCCTTTGGGAGCGGTTTGCCGCGAAGGTCGGCGTCACTGATGACGGCTGCTGGCGGTGGCTCGCGGGTCGTAATCACGACTATGGGCAACTGTACCACGCAGGGCGACCCCAGAAGGCGCACCGGATGGCGTGGCTCATGTTCCGGGGAGACATCCCGGACGGCCTGAACGTCCTCCACCACTGCGATAACCCCGGCTGCGTCAATCCGGAGCACCTGTTCCTCGGGACGCAGAACGACAACTTCCGGGACATGGTCGCCAAGGGCCGCCAGCGGGTCATGCCCGCCGGGTCCGCCCACCCCCGAGCGAAGCTGACGCCGGCCCGGCGTGACGCGGTCCGCCTCCTGCTCTCCGACGGCGTCCGGCCGACCGCGATCGCGCGATGCCTGGGTGTGTCGATCCAGACGATCTGCCGCGTCCGCGACGGCCTGTCCTACGTCGAAGGGTCGGCGGCATGACCGCTCCCCTCCCCCGCCGCCGCAAGTGCCCGGCCGTCGCATCGAACGGCGACCCCTGCACCCGGACCGACCTCCACGGCCTCGACGACCTCCACGGCAACGGCGGCCATACGTGGGGCTTCCGCCCGGAACCGCAATCGTGGGTGCAGCTGGCCAACGCGGGTCGGCTCCCCCCTTGGATCGAGGGAGGAACGACGCGGTGAACCTGTTCATCGGCCTCGCCTTCGTCTGGATCGTCTTCGCTTTGGCGTGGGCCGTGTTCGGGGCGCTGTGGGCCGGCATGGGCCGGCCTCGGCTCGCCCTCGCGATGCGCGTCGGCGCACTGGCGCTCGCTCTCGGAAGCCTCGTGCTCTTCGTGCGAGGTCTGGCGTGATCCCCCGCGCCTTCTTCCGGGCAGCCCTCGTCATGGGTACCGCCATCACCGTGGCCGTGTCCCTCTACATCGGCAACGTCCTTGGACAGACGGTGGGGGTGATCCGGTGAAGCTCTACATCTGGGAAGGCCGCGGAATCTCCAGCGCCTACCACGATGACGGGACGCTCGTAGTCCTGGCCGAGTCACCCGAGCATGCCCGGCAGGTGGTTAAGAACGCGGAGCGTGCCTACCGCGCTGCCATTCGACGGGCAGGGCCAACGATCAAAGCCATCAGGGCTGAGATGCAGGCCCTCGTCGACGCGAACGGCGGCCGCTGGTCGTCCCGCCTCTGGCAGACGCCCGAGGGGAAGGCGTTGGCTGATCGGCAGGCGGCAGCGACGCCTGTTGACCCGGGCATTCCCGACGGCTCAATGGACCGGGACCCGGACCGCGTCGTGGAGATCACCAAGCCAGCGCTCGTGGCGTTCAACGGCGGGAGGTACGACTGATGACGAGGGGCCGGACCTACGCCCTCCTCGCCGTCGGCGTGATCGCGTTCTGGGGCCTCATCGTGGCGGCGGTCACGCTGCTCCCCGAGTGGGTGATGGCCGCCGGCGGGCTCATCGCCGTCATGGGCTGGTTCGTGTGGCTCGCCTACCTGGACCGGGACCGATGATCGAGTCCTGGATCGTCGCGCTCGTCTTCGTCGGGGCCGTGACCCTCGCCGTGCTCCGGGTTGCCCAGCGCCTTGACGCACGGGAGCGGCGCGGGCGTCGGGAGGATGGCCCGCGATGGCGCTAAGGGTCCTGGTGGCGTGCGTTCGCGGGACCGTTGACCCGCCCCGAAATCGCTTTGGGCACTGCATCTGTGAGCGATGCCTGGCGTATCGAGCCGAGTACCAGCGCACGAGCCCCAAGAAGCGAGCATCCAAGCGCGCTTGGCTAGAGCGCCACCCCGACAAGTCGAGGCAATACAGCCAAGCGTGGATCGAAGCCCACCCGGATCAGCGTTCCGCAATCGTTCAGTCGTGGCGCGATCGCCACCCGGATCGCGTCAGGGCCATGAATGCGCGTGCCGGACGAAGGTGGGCCACAACCAACCGCGGCATCCGCAACGCCAGTGTCAAGGCGAGACAGATGGCGAAGCGGCGGGCCATGCCGGCATGGGTCGATCGAGCCGAGCTGGTCCCGTTCTACCAAGAGGCTGCCCGCCTCACGCGCGAGACCGGTGTCCCCCATGAGGTCGATCACATCTACCCGCTCCAAGCAGCGGACTCATGCGGACTCCACGTTCCGGGCAACCTGCAAGTCCTCCCTCGATCGCTCAATCGATCGAAGCGGAACAAGCCGCCCGAGGGGGTGCTGTCATTCGCGTCTTAGTGGCGTGCGAGTTCTCGGGGATCGTCCGGGATGCGTTCATCGCAGCCGGACACGACGCGGTGAGCTGCGACCTGTTGCCCTCGGAGAGGCCGGGGCCGCACATCTTGGGTGACGCCCTGACGGCGGCCTATGGGGTGCCGTGGGATCTGATGATCGCCCATCCGCCCTGCACCTTCCTTGCCGTTTCGGGTGCCCGCTGGATGGCCGGTCGGCCACAGGCCGTGGCCGATGCGCTGGCGTTCGTGCGCGTCTTGTTGGACGCCCCGATCCCCCGCATCGCCCTCGAAAACCCGGTGAGCATCATCAGCTCCCGCATCCGAAAGCCGGACCAGATCATCCAGCCCTGGCAGTTCGGCCACGGTGAGACCAAGGCAACGTGCCTCTGGCTGAAGGGGCTCCCGAAGCTGACGCCGACGGACATCGTTGACGGCCGGACGCCCCGCGTCCACCACGCCTCACCGGGGCCGGACCGCTGGAAGGAACGCAGCCGGACGCTTCCTGGGATCGCCGCCGCGATGGCGAGTCAGTGGGGCGCGGCATGATGCCCCGCCCGATGCGCCGCTACGTCACCCCGCGCCTCGTGTGCTTCGTCTGCGGCAAGGCCATCCGGGGCGAGACGCGGATGGTCGGCTACGAACTCGCGCATCCGGGCTGTGCCGCGCTGCTGAAGGCGGGCAAGGCATGACGCCCACCTGCCGCATCTGTGGCCGCGAGATCGCCCAACGCTTCGTCGGCACGGTCGTCGTGTGGGGCCACCTGACGAACCCCCGGAACGATCACCACTACGCCGTGCCCGCCAATCAAACCGCCGCCGGGGTTCAGACCCGCTCACGGGCGGGCTAGTTCAGGGGGTCGGGCGGGCGAGGAGGTCCGGCCGGCCCCCGTATCAGAGGGGAAGTAGACATGTTCATCGACACCAACGGCATCGAGATCGGCGACAAGGTTCGCGACGAGATCACGGGCCTTGTGGGGACTGTCACCGGGATCACGCAATGGACCACGGGATGCGCCCGCGCCATCGTCCAGCCGTCGGTCGACAAGGAGAACAAGGTCCCGGACGGCATCTCGGTCGACGTTCTGCAACTGGCCGTCACGAAGCCCGGCCCCCGTCACGGCCCCGCGAACACGACGAAGGGCGGCCCGCGGCCCACCCCGAGCCGACGATGACCACCGCCGAGTGCCACGCCATCGCCGTAGCCGTCCAGGAGCGTCGCGCTCACCTCGTCCGCTGCGTGGAGATGTACGAGGCCCGCGGCTGGGACGCCCTGCTCGCGGAGTACCGCGTCCGCCTCGATGAGGTTGACCGGCTCTTGCTGTTCGCCAACGTCGCGGAGATGACCGAGGGCGAGGCGCGGGCGATGGCGGGCAACCGATGACGCTCTGGCGCTTTCCGAACCCTTGGGACTACCACGAACTCGGAGCGTTTCTCGTTGTCGCGGCCACCGCCGAGGAGGCAGTGGCGCTGCTCAAAGACTTTCTCCGAGCGAACGCCAAAGACCGACTTCAATCGTCGGAGCACGCCTACTACACGGACGTTGACACCGAAGACTGGACAGCCGATGAGGCGGAGGCAGTCGGGCCGGTGTTCGTCCAAGGCGGCTGCGATGACTGAGTTCCACAACCCCGCCACCGCCACCCTCGAGGAAGCCCGCCACGTCGTCGAGCTCATCCGCAAGAGCTTGCAGCACGCCTCGGGCGAGGACGCCGCGGATCTCTCGTATGAGCTGGCGGATTGGGAGCGGGTCGTCCGGGAACGGGAGGCTGATCAGCGTCGAATGAGCCGGGCTGGGTCTAGCTCATGAAGTGCCAGAAGATCCTCTCGATTGGTGCCTTAGGGGCGACCGTCGATGACGAGAAACCGAGCCAGATGTGCCAGAGACAGGCGGTATGGCGGATTGAGCGCCCCGGCGTGCGTCCGCGGATCCGGTGTGACGAGCACGCCCAAGAGTTCCGGGGCCTCTTCGATGACGTGACGTTCACCCCGATTGGGTCGGCCGCGCCGTGAGGTACCGGACCATCGTCGCGGACCCACCGTGGCGCTACGACAACGGGACGGTGCCACAGGGCGGCGTAGAGCACCAGTACCGAACGATGACGCCAGACGAGATCATCGCGCTCCCTGTGGCCGCCCTAGCGGCTGACAACGCGCACCTCTACCTGTGGGTGACAAACCTACACCTCCACGAAGGCCGCCCGTTCGACATCCTCGACGCATTCGGCGTTCGGGGCCGCGCACCGCTCGCTGATAAGAGCGCCCGGAACCACTTTGCCGCAACGAAGGGCCACCACTCCCGCAAGCCCGACCGCTTCTACGAGATCGTCGAGCGGGTGAGCCCCGGCCCCTACCTGGAGCTGTTCGCCCGCCGCCGCCGCTACGGCTGGGACGTGTGGGGCAACGAGGCTCCGACTGAGGCCGCGAGTCAGGCCGAGATGGGACTCCCCGACCCCGCGGGCGACTGGCCCTCCAGGCACGGTCCGAGTACGAGGCCATGACGCCCGAGGAACGGGCTCGGGTGGAGCTCGATTGGGAATCGCGGTCCGAGTGGGAGCGCGAGCAGATCCGGGCAGCCG
>Ga0209341_10000805_pt1 | contig 31870 bp, 31 predicted proteins | sample RifCSP13_2_FD_184020 | JGI IMG/M metagenome (GOLD analysis project Ga0209341, IMG submission 184020) | Soil microbial communities from Rifle, Colorado - Rifle CSP2_sed 13_2 (SPAdes) (version 2) | ecosystem: Environmental > Terrestrial > Deep subsurface > Rock core/Sediment | place: Rifle... | reverse complement strand
ATAGCGTGAGGGTATCGGCGAGGCCACGGCGTTCCTGGCCAGGACGCACGACGAAGGCGCAGCCCATGCGCTCCGTCGAGGAGGAGGACGCCGCCAGGGGCGTCGTGGGCCGACGAGACCCCACGAATATTTACCAGACGGCGCATTAGGTCAAGAGGGTAACCCCGGCCCAGGATTGGTCAGCTAATCAGACGCCGATCCGCGTCTCGCAACCGGCGAGCCAGACCTGCCAGCAGCTTGCGGGCGACCGCAGGAACGGTGTCGATCACCAAGGCAAAGTCGTTGCGATGCATCACCACCAGTTTGCACGGGGTGGCCGAGGTGACGGTGGCCGACCGGGGCGAGGGGTCCAGAATGGCCATCTCTCCGAAGAACTCCCCGGGCCCGAGGCTGGCCAGCTTACGGCCGGCCCGCTTGACGTCGGCATTGCCACTCAGGATGAGCCCGAACTCGTGGGCCAGCTCGCCCTCCCGGCAGAGGACCACACCGGCGTCGACGTCGACCTCATCGCAATGCCTCGCCACAATGGCGAGCTCCTTCTTGGACAGGCTGGAAAACAGGGGGACCTGCTCCAACTGGGCGATCTTCTGATCTCGACCCGCCATCTACTCCGACCTCCGAGCTCAGGTGGCGGCACGATAGCCCGGGGAGGCGAGGCGCGTCGGAGAGACGCCTCCTCTCTACCATCCCGGGCGTGCCGACCGCCTCCTCCACCACTCGGCCCATCCCCTATCCGAAGGTCGGTTCGGGAAAGGTGCGCGACATTTACGCCTTGGATGCCGACCGCCTCCTGATCGTGGCGTCGGATCGAATCTCCGCATACGACGTCGTGTTGCCCGACACCGTGCCCGACAAGGGCAGGGTGTTGACCGGATTGTCGCGGCACTTCTTCGAGCATCTGGCCGTTCCCAACCATTTCCTGGCCACCGACCTCTCGTTGATACCCGACCTGACCGCCGAGCAGCGTACGGAGCTGGCCGGTCGAACCATGATCGTGCGGCGGGCCGACGTCATTCCCATGGAGTGTGTGGTCCGCGGTTATCTGTACGGATCGGCCTGGCGAGAGTACCGCTCGGGGGGGGGTCCGGCCACCGAGCACCTCCCTGCCGGCCTTCGGATGGCGGACCACCTCGAACGACCCATCTTCACCCCCGCCACCAAAGCCACCTCGGGACACGATGAAAACCTCGACGAAACAGGCGCTCGCGCCCTGATCGGCGATGATCTCTACGAGGAGCTGGCTGCTCGGTCGATCGACATCTACCAACGGGCAGCGGATTACACGGCCCGCCGGGGTGTGCTGCTGGCCGACACCAAGTTCGAGTTCGGCTTCGCCAACGGCCAGGTGGTGCTGGCGGACGAGGTGCTCACCCCTGATTCCAGCCGCTACTGGCCGGCCGACCAATGGCATCCCGGTCGGGAGGTGCCGAGCCTTGACAAACAGTACGTTCGCGATTGGCTAGATCGGTCGGGGTGGGATCATCGGCCCCCGGCTCCCCGGCTGCCGACGGAGGTTATCGCCGAGACCCGCCGGCGGTACGTGGAGGTGTTCGAGCGGATCACCGGTGGGGACTTCGGCCTCTACCTGGAGAGCCCATGAGGGCCATCGTCCGGGTCACGAGACGCCCCGAGATCGCCGACCCCCCCGGCCTTACCACCGGCCGGGCGCTCGCCGACCTCGGTTACGGGGAGGTCGCCGGAGTTCGCATCGATCGGGTGATCACCATCGAGCTCACCACCGTCTCGGCCGCCGACGCCAAGAGGCGCGTCGAGGAGATGTGCGAGAGGCTGTTGGCCAATCCGGTTCTGGAGGACTACTCGGTGACGATCGAGCCGTGACCATCGCGGTGGCGGTCTTCCCCGGTACCAACTGCGAAATGGACGTGGTTTGGGTGCTTCGTTCGCTGGGCGCCGAGGCCGAACTGGCGTGGCACCGCGACGTCGATCTGGCCGGGGCGTCGGCGGTGGTGCTGCCCGGCGGGTTTGCCCACGGCGACTACCTACGCACCGGGGCGTTCGCCCGATTTTCCCCGATCATGGCGGAAGTGGAGCGGTTGGCCACCGCCGGACGGCCGGTATTGGGCATCTGCAACGGGTTCCAGATTCTGACCGAGGCCGGCTTGCTCCCCGGAGCTCACCTCGCCAACCGGGACCTGGCATTCATATGCCGGTTCGTCGAAGTGGAGGTCGTCGACACTGCCTCGGTACTGACCGCCGGCACCCAACTCGGCCAGGTGCTGCGGATCCCACTCAATTCCTACGAGGGCAACTACCTCGACCCGTCCGGGCGGGCCCGATTGGTGCTGCGGTATCTCGAGCCCAACCCCAACGGGGCTCAGGACGGAGCAGCGGCGGTGGCCAACACGTTCGGCAACGTGGTCGGGATCATGCCCCACCCCGAACGCGCCACCGAAGCGCTGCTCGGCTCAGACGACGGGAAGGTGCTGCTGGAAGCTTTTGTGCGGGCAGCGGTCACGACACCGGCACCGGCGGGGGGGGCGAGGAGCGGGGTATCCGTTGTCTGACGAAAAGGAGGACGCACCAGCCGCCGAGGAGCTCTCCGCCCACCGCCTGCTCGGATTGACCGACGAGGAGCACGACCATATCGTCCGGATCCTCCGACGCGAGCCCCGACCGGCCGAGCTGGCCATGTTCTCGGTGATGTGGTCGGAACACTGTTCCTACAAGTCCTCCCGTCGCCACCTCCGCCGTCTCCCCACTGCCGGACCTCATGTCGTGGTTGGACCGGGCCAGAACGCCGGAGTGGTCGAGGTCGGAGATGGCTGGCTGGCGGCTCTCCGGATCGAGAGCCACAACCATCCGTCATTGGTGGAGCCATATCAGGGGGCCGCCACCGGCGTGGGGGGCATCGTGCGTGACGTTTTCACGATGGGCGCCCGCCCCATCGCGCTGTGGGATTCGCTTCGCTTTGGCCCTCTCGACCGGGCCCGCAACCGGTACCTCCTGAAAGGGGTGGTGAGTGGAGTGGCCGGCTACGGGAACGCAGTTGGGGTGCCAACGGTGGGCGGAGAGCTGGCCTTCGAGGACTGCTACAGCGGAAATCCCCTGGTCAACGTCATGTGCCTGGGCATCCTCCGGCCGGACCAGTTGGTGCTCGCTACGGCCGGCCGGCCCGGCAACGTGGCCGTGTTGCTGGGCGCGGCGACCGGTCGTGATGGGATCGGTGGAGCATCCGTCCTTGCTTCGGCCTCCTTCGACGTGGAAACGGAGGCCAAGCGGCCCTCGGTGCAGGTCGGCGACCCCTTTGAGGAAAAAAAGCTCATCGAGGCCTGCCTGGAGATGTACGAGCAAGGCCTGGTCGCCGGGGTTCAAGACCTCGGTGCCGCCGGTCTGTCCTGTGCTCTGACCGAACCGGTCTCCCGAGCCGGGTTGGGAATCGAGGTGAATCTCGACGCCGTCTCTCGCCGCGAGCCCGATATGAGCGCCGACGAACTGCTCATGTCGGAGAGCCAGGAACGGATGATGGCCTTCGTCGAACCGGCCCACCTTGATGAGGTAATGGCCGTGGCGAAGCGCTGGGAGATCGACGCCGCGGTGGTGGGAACCGTGCGAGAAGGCGGCAACGTCTCGGTGTACTCAGGAGGTGAGCTGGTGGCCGAGGTTCCCGCCGGTGCCCTCGCCGGGGGTGCGCCAATTCTCGATCGGCCATACGGCGAACCTGGGTGGATGGAGGACCTCTGGTCTCACACCATTTCGTTCATGCAAGAGCCGGCGCTGGCCAACTCGCTGCTGGCTCTGCTCGACGATCCGGCCATCGCCTCCAAGGCGGCCATCTACGAGCAATACGACCATATGCTGTTCCTGAACACCGTCGTTGGACCGGGTCATGACGCCACCTTGCTGCGACTGAAGGGCACTCGCCGGGCCCTGGCGGTATCGACCGACGGCAACGGCCGGCTGTGTTACCTCGACCCGCGGCGAGGAGCGGCCCGCATCGTCTATGAGGCAGCGCTCAATGTGGCAGTGGTCGGTGCCCGACCTTTGGCCCTGGTCGACAACCTCAATTTCGGCAACCCCGAGAAGACGGAGGTGATGTGGCAGTTTGTCGAAACGGTGGAGGGCATCGCCGAGGCGTGCCGTGCCCTCGACATTCCGGTGGTCGGCGGAAATGTCTCGTTTTACAACGAGACAGACGGGCTTGACATCTATCCGACCCCGGTAGTGGGTCTGCTGGGCATCGTCGACGAGCTCAACTTCACCCCCCCCCGACTGGATCGGGCCGAGGCCGGCATGGACGTGTGGAGGTTCGGCCCGACCTGGGCCATCAACCTGGCTGGAAGCGCCTTCGAGAAGGTGACTTTCGCCCACGTTGGGGGTCGACCCTCCGCCCCCGACCCCACCAGCGCTCGGCTTGCCATCGAAACCGCTCGGAGGCTGGCTGCCGGCGATTTGGCCTCGGTCCTGCACGACATCTCCGAAGGGGGGTTGGCGATGGCGGTGGCCGAGATATGCATCGCCTCGGGAGTGGGTGCACGGCTCTATTTCGACGACTGGCGGCATCTCTTCTGTGAGGACCCGCACAGATTCGTCGCCGCCGCGCTGGCCCAGAACCGACAACGAGTGACGGAGGTCGCCGACCAACTCGGCATCACCGCCGAACCCATCGGCTCGTTCGGGGGTGGCGAGATCTCTTTCGAGAGGGCAGGGATGCGCACCTCGCTCGATCTGGCGGTGGCCACAGAAGCCAACCGGCGGGCCCTGCCCCGGCGTCTCGTCTAGTGCTCCGCCTGGGAAATACTGCAGTCTCCACGACTCTCCACCCGTCAGACGGAGCGCCGAGCGGGTAGGGTTGACGGGGAGGTTCCCGTGGAAGTCACTCTTCTCGATTCGATCCCCATCTTGGCCAGGCTGCCAATGGAACAACGCGCCTGGATCGCCGCCCACGCCAGCGAAACCTTCGTACCGATCGGTTCTCACCTCGTCAAGGGGGGGGACATCGCATATCGCTTCTTCGCCATCCTCGAAGGCACCGCCGTCGTCAGCCGCGATCAAAAGCCGGTAGCCAGTCTGCTCCCCGGCGACGTGTTCGGAGAAATGGCGCTGCTGGACGACACTCCCCGCAACGCCGACGTGGTCGCGGCCACCGCCATGCGCATCATCACGATGATGAGTTGGGACTTCCGGGAGGCGCTCGGGCTCTTTCCAGAGTTTGCCGGCGAGGTGGCCAGGGTCACGAGCAGCCGGGCGGATGCTGCGGGAGGCTGACCGGCCGCACGTACAATCCTTCGGTGAATCACGCGGATCGGCCCGGTGAGGCTTGCGGCCTTTTCGGCGTGTACGCACCCGGTCAGCGAGCCTCCAATCTCATCTATTTCGGGCTGTTCGCGCTCCAACACCGCGGCCAGGAGTCGGCCGGCATCGCCACCTCCGATGGGGACACCCTCACCGTCTATAAGGACATGGGCTTGGTGGCCCAGGTCTTCGACGAGACGTCGCTGGCCGCCCTGGACGGACATGTCGGCATCGGCCACACCCGCTACTCGACCACCGGATCGACGACCTGGGAGAACTCCCAGCCCGTCCACCGCCAGGTCGGCGCCCTTTCCATCGCCCTGGGACACAACGGCAACCTCACCAACTCCGTCCAACTCGCCGAGCGGCTTGGCTGGACTCGTCCGGCGACCGACTCGGAGTTGATGGCCGAGGCCATCGCCCGGTCGGTCAGGCAGGCCGAATCAGACGATGGAACGCTGGAGGCGGCCCTGCTGGCCGCGCTCCCCGCGTTCGAAGGGGCATATTCGCTGGTGTTGATGGACCAGGCCCACCTGGTGGGGGTGAGGGATTGTCACGGTTTTCGCCCCCTCTCGCTTGGTCGTCTCCCCGGGGGGGGGTGGGCCCTCGCCTCGGAGACCGCCGCACTCGATCTGGTGGGAGCGACCTACGAGCGAGAAGTCGAGGTCGGCGAGGTGGTCATCATTGATTCCGACGGCGTCCGCAGCGTGTACCCCTTCGAGCAGGTCGACCCCCGGTTATGCATCTTTGAATTTGTGTACTTCGCCCGCCCGGACAGCCGCCTGCTGGGTCGCAGCGTCCATGCCGCCCGCCAGGAGATGGGCCGACTGCTGGCCGACGAACACCCAGCCGAGGTCGACGTGGTGGTGCCGGTACCTGAGTCGGGGATTCCCGCCGCCCAAGGGTACGCGGCGGCGTCGGGGGTGGCCTACGCCGATGGACTGGTCAAGAACCGATACGTTGGGCGTACGTTCATCGAACCAAGCCGCTCACTTCGCGAGCGCGGCATCAGGCTGAAGCTCAACCCCATCTCCTCCACCCTCGAGGGCCAACGAGTGCTGCTGGTCGACGATTCGATCGTCAGGGGTTCCACGACCAAGCAACTCGTCCAGATGGTGAGGGACGCAGGTGCGGTCGAGGTCCATCTACGCATCTCCTCCCCCCCCTACCGGTGGCCTTGTTTCTACGGCATGGACACCTCCGACAGCTCCCAATTGCTGGCCGGTCGCCTGGAGGTCGATGAGATTGCCGGTTACCTCGGCGCCGACTCGCTCGGGTACCTGTCGGTGGAAGGTCTCGAGAAGGCCACCGGGGGGGGCGGTTTCTGCACTGCTTGCCTGACCGGCCTCTATCCCACCGATGTAACCGGAGCCGCTGACAAATACGCCCTGGAGCGGCGCCTTTGACCACCTACCGGCAAGCCGGAGTGCACCAGGCCGGGGCCGACCGGCACGTCGAGAGGATCGGCCCGCTGGTGACCTCGACCTGGCAAGGCGAAGTGGTGGGCGGGTTCGGTGGTTACGCGGCCGGGGTCGAGTTGCCGGCGGGCTACCGGCGTCCGGTGCTGATGATGACCACCGACGGCGTGGGGACCAAGCTGGAACTGGCCCGCCGCACTGGGAACTGGGCAGGAGTGGGCTACGACCTGGTGGCCATGTGCGTCGACGATCTCGTTGCTACCGGCGCCCGCCCCCTCGCCCTGGTCGATTACCTGGCGGTCGGCAGGCTCAACCCCGAACGGGACGCCGCCATCGTCGCTTCCATCGCCGCCGCTTGCCGCGCCGCCGGTTGTGCTCTGCTCGGAGGAGAGACGGCCGAGCACCCGGGGTTGATGGCGCCCGACCAGGTCGACCTGGCCGCCACTGCCCTCGGGGTGGTCGAATTCGGGGAGGAGATCACCGGTGACACGGTCCGACCCGGCGATGTCATCCTCGGCCTGACCTCCCCGAACCTGCGCTCCAACGGCTATTCACTGATCCGGGCCGTCCTGAGCGACGATGACATGATGGTCTTCGGCGAGGAGCTGCTGGCGCCATCGCTGATCTACGCCCCGGAGGTGCTGGCCGCCATCGCCGCCGGCGGCGTGCACGGGCTAGCGCACATTACCGGGGGGGGCCTGCCCGGCAACCTCATCAGGGCGCTGCCCGAGGCCTGCCGGGCCATCGTCGACGTCGCATTGCTCCGACCTCCCGAGATTCTGTCGGTCATCCGGAAGGTCGGTGACATCCCGGAGGAGGAGTTGTGGCCGGTGTTCAACATGGGAATCGGCTTCTGCTTGATAGCCGATCCGTCGGCCGTCCCCGGCCTGCGACAGGCTCTGTCGCCCCACGAGGTCACGGCCATCGGTGAAATCGTGACGGGAGAACGGGGTGTTGAGATGCGTCGGGAACCTCACCGCCGACGCCGGTCGTCGAATCCTTCATGAAAAGAGCCGCCTCCTCGATGCTCCTGTTTGCCCTGTCAGTCGGGGCCTGCAACTCCGAAGAAGGCCCGGTATTGACCGTCCCTTCGGATCCTCAGGCTGTGGTGCTGTCGGTCCGCAACGAAGGGGGCTTCGCACCCCCCGAGTTCCTGCTCAGCCGGGTACCCCGGTTGACATTGCTGGCCGACGGCACGCTCATATCCGAGGGACCACAGATCATGCTCTTCCCCGGACCGTTCCTGCCCAATCTCCAGACGTCACGGATCGATGAGGAGACCTTGCAGGGAGTGCTCGAGTACGTAGAGGGCATCGGCTTTCCCGATATCGACCTGGAGAGGAACGATGAAGCCGCCCTCTTCGTCGCAGATGCTCCCGATGACGTCGTCACCTACTTCGACGAGGGCGGCGAGCACGTCTTCTCAGTTTATGGCCTCACCATCTACGAGCAGTTCACCGACGCCCGGGTCGTGCAACTCCGCGATCTGGTCCGGTTGCTCGAAAACGCCTCGTTCGCCACCACTCCGACCGGCGACTACCGGGGCGAGGTCGTCCAGGTGATCGCGGGGGTATCGGAGTTCCCTCCCGAGCCCGCCGTCGCCAATGAAAGGCCGTGGCCGCTGCCGGTGTCCTTCGATGAGCTCGATGATGTGTTCGGCGGTTGGAGGTGTCGAACGTTTGCCGGAGTGGAGGCGGAGGCCTTGCTTTCGGTTTTCACGTCGGCCAACCAGGCCACCACCTGGGACCTGGACGGAGTCCAGTACCGGCTTATAGGTCGGCCGCTCCTGCCCGGTGAAACCGGTTGCGCAGCCCTGAACGGGTCCGGCTAGCTGAGCTAGTCGGCCCAGGGTTCATCTGTGGGCCCTGGTTAGTAACCAGCACTACCCCGAACCCTGGGTTCGGATTTCAGTCTTCCGTCGGGCTGACGGCAGCCTTGTTGGCGATCTCGGTGACCACCGCCTCATTGGCCAGGGTGGTCACGTCGCCGAGCTGGCGGTTTTCGGAGATGTCGCGCAGCAACCGACGCATGATCTTTCCTGACCTGGTCTTCGGTAGGTCGTCGGTAAAGACGATCGACCTGGGTTTGGCGATGGCGCCGATCTTCCCTGCCACGTGCTCGCGCAACTCGACGATCAGGGCATCGTCACCGACCACCCCTGCTCGCAGGGTCACGAAGGCAGCGATGGCCTGACCGGTGATCGGATCGGTACGACCCACCACCGCCGCCTCGGCGACGGTGGGATGGTCGACCAGGGCCGACTCCACCTCGGTAGTGGAGATGTTGTGGCCGGCAACGAGCATGACGTCGTCGACCCTCCCCAACAACCAGAAGTAGCCGTCCTCGTCTCGCTTGCAGCCGTCGCCCGGGAAATAGCGCCCGGGAAAGCGCGTCCAGTAGGTCTGAACGTAACGATCCGGGTCGCCGTAAATCGTCCTCACCATGGCGGGCCAAGGCCGATCGATGACCAGATACCCACCCCCCCCCAACGGGACCGAGGCACCGCTGTCGTCGACTACGTCGGCAAAGATCCCCGGGAAGGGAATGGTTGCGGAGCCAGGCTTGGTCGCCACCACGCCGGGAAGGGGCGTGATCATGATCGCCCCGGTCTCGGTCTGCCACCACGTGTCGACGATCGGGCAACTTTCACGCCCGATGTGCTGGTGGTACCACATCCAGGCCTCGGGGTTGATCGGCTCCCCCACCGTGCCGAGCAAGCGCAAGCTGGAGAGATCATGGCGGGCCGGATACTCGTCTCCCCACTTCATGAAAGAGCGGATGGCGGTCGGGGCGGTGTAGAGGATGGTGACACCGAGCTCGGCGATGATCGACCACAAGCGACCTTTGTCGGGGTGGTCGGGTGTTCCTTCGTAGATCACCCCGGTGACCCCGTTGGCCAGCGGCCCGTAGACGATGTACGAATGGCCGGTCACCCACCCGACATCGGCTGCACACCAGAAGACGTCGTCCGGTTTGACGTCGAAGACGTAGCTGTGGGTGGTGGTGACCCCGACCAGGTAGCCGCCTTGGGTGTGGACAATGCCCTTCGGTTTGGCTGTGGTGCCCGACGTATAGAGGACGTAAAGCAGGTCTTCGGCGTTCATCACGGCAGGCGGGCAGTCGCTTGACTGTTTCGGCACCAGCTCGTGCCACCAGAGGTCGCGACCGGGCGTCATCTCTGGCGAGTTGTCGGTCCTCCTCAACACCACGACGTGCTCGACGGAGGGACATCGAGCGACCGCCAGATCACTGTTCACCTTGAGGGGAACGACTTGGCCGCGCCGCCAGGCGCCATCCTGGGTGACCACCACCCGGGCTTGGGTGTCTTCGATACGGCCGGCCAGGGCGTCGGCCGAGAACCCGCCGAAGACCACCGTGTGGCCGGCGCCGATGCGAGCGCAAGCGAGCATGGCGATGGGTAACTCGGGCACCATGCCCATGTAGATGGCGACCCGATCCCCCTTTTCCACACCGAGCGACTTGAGGGCGTTGGCGAAACGGCAGACCTCGGCGTGCAGCTCTCGATAGGTGATCGTTCGGCGATCCCCGGGTTCTCCCACGAAGTGATAGGCGACCTTGTCCCCGATCGAGGAAAGATGGCGGTCGAGGCAGTTGTAGGAGATGTTGAGCTCGCCGTCGCTGAACCATTTGTAGAAGGGCGGGTCGGAGTCGTCGAGGATCGAGGTCGGTTCCTTGAACCAGGTCACCCGTTCTTTGGCCTGCTGTTCCCAGAACCGCAACCAGTCGGCTTGGGCGGCGGCGTGAATGCCCGGTTGGGCGTTGGCTTGGGCGGTGAATGCGGCCGCCGGTGGAAAAGTCCGCTCCTCACGGAACAGGTTTTCGATCGCCTGGCTCATCTGCTCTCCTGGACGGGAAGGGCGGACCATACCAAGGGCCGAGGCGCCGGAACGGCCGTCCGGCCATCGTGACTAGTACGGCTGAGGGTTTCTCAAACGACTCGTGTCGACCAGGCCCCGCGGGGTTAGAAAGTACGCACCGGCTTGTCCCTGGCGAGGTTCTACCTCGAGCCGGTGTCGGGGGCTGCCTTCGGGTGGCCCCCGGCGCGTTTTATCCCAATCTGGGTAAGCCGGATGGCGAGGGCCGCCACCGCCAGCAGAGGGACCCAGTCACCCCACCTCGTGTAAAGAGTCGGCCCCCCGGTACGAAGCCTCACCGTTCCGGTCAACACCTCGGCGGTGGCGAGTCCGGTGGTCGGCCCGATCATTCCCCCGTTGGTGATGAAGGCCGACCGGCCCGTGACGGCGGCATGGACGATGTCGACACCCAACTCCGCCGCCCTCATCCTGGTCATCCCGATCAGCTGATCGGACGCCGGGCTGTACGGGTAGCTGCCCTCGTTGGTGGCCACCACCAGCAAACCCGCCCCCTGGGCAATGGTGTCGCGGGCGTAGCGGGCGAAGGAACCCTCGAAAGAGATGACCGAGCCAACCTGGCCGAAGTCGAGCTGGAACACCTTGGCGCCTTGCCCACGGATCAGGTCGCGGGGGACCGCCGCCAGCTCGTCGACCCAGGTGAATAACGGCCGGGCGGGCACGTATTCGCCGAAAGGGACCGGGTGTCGTTTCCGGTATTCGTCCACGATGTCCCCGTCTGGATCGAAGAGGACGTTGACGTTGACCCACTCCTCGTCGTTGAGGGGCCGGTCTCCCCCCACCAGGAGAAAGGCGTCCAAGCGGCGGGCCTGCTCCCCTATGGCCGCTCCCACGTCGGGGTGGAGAACAGGGTCAGCGCGAAGACCTCCGGTTGAGCCTTCCGGCCACACCACCAGCTCGAGCTCGCCGGCCGGTAGGGAGGCGGTCAAGGCCAGGTGCGACTGGTAGGTCAGGAACCGTTCGTCAGGACAGTGGTCGCCCGGACACGGAGTGCTTCCCTGGACGATGGCCACCGTCACCTCGTCTCCCTCGGCGACGGCTGGGGCCAGCCACCCGCCGAGCGTCAAGACGATCGTCGCCAACCCGGCCATCAGCAATGGAGCGCGGGTTCGACCGGCCACCACGAGGCCAGCTGCTCCCAAGGCCACTACCACCGACAGCCCCGAGGTCCCGATCCACTGGGCGGACCCCCGGATCCACCTGAACTCACCGACCGTGTACCCGAGCATGCCCCAAGGAAATCCTCCCATCGGGAAGCGTTCGCGCACCAACTCCATCGCCGCCCAACCACCAACCGCCGCCAGTACCCATCGACCCGGAGGCCAGCTCGAGGCGCGGTGCAGCAGCCAGGCGTAGCCGGTTGTGAAGGCTGCCTGACTGATCACCAGGGGCACAAGCGCGATCAGCCCCAGTTCGCCGATCCAAGGAAACAGCGCGGCGAAGAAGACCAGTCCGAAGACCGCACCATTGAAGGTTGCTCGACCCGACCCTCCGGAATTTCGCACCGACCACAAGAAGAGCGCCACCGCCGGGATGGCAAGAAGACCCGGTCCGAACGGCGGAAAGGCGAGCACCAGCAGACCGCCTGCCAGCGCCGCCCCGATTCCACTCCTGGCGAAGAAGACCGGCCCGGCCATTGGTAGCCAGGGTACGCAAGAATGTGAGCAATGACCGACTTGGAGGTAGCGGTGAGAGCGGCCCGACAGGGTGCCCTGGTGGTTGCTCGGGATCTCGGCACCGACGTGCGGGTCTTCTACAAAGGCCAGGGGAACCCGGTCACCGAAACCGACGTGGCCGCCGAACGGGCGGTCCGCGGCGAACTGTCCAACGCTCGCCCCGACGATGCTGTCCTGGGCGAAGAAGGCGGCGGCGAGGGGTGGGACCACGGGCGGGTCTGGGTAGTCGATCCCCTCGATGGCACCGTCAACTTCGTCCACGGCATCCCCCAGGTCGCGGTCTCTGTGGGTCTGTACGTGGATGGGCTCCCCACCGTTGGGGTGGTGGTGGATGTCGCCAGGGACGAGACCTTCGCAGCCTCTCGGGGAGGGGGGGCAACCCGGGCCGGCCATCCGATCCGAGTGTCGCTTCAAGGCAACCTCGCCGAGTCCCTGCTCGCCACCGGGTTCCCCTACGACCGTCACCTCCAATTCGAGAAATATGCAGCCATGGTCGCCCGAGCCCTCAGCCAGGCTCAGGACCTGCGCCGGATGGGTTCGGCCGCCCTCGACCTTGCCTGGGTAGCGTGCGGCCGGCTCGAGGGCTACTGGGAACGAGGTGTGAAGCCCTGGGACACGGCGGCCGGCTCGCTACTCGTCAGCGAGGCTGGCGGGTCGGTCACCAATCTCGACGGCGGCAACTACCTCTTATCCGACCCGGGCATTGTCGCCACCAATGGTCTGATCCACGAACGGCTCCTCGGTCTGCTCGGCCAGTGAAGCTCCTCACTGCTGAACGATTCGTGACGGCACAAGGAATGGCCGGCAACACCGTCCTTATCGACGGGGGCAAGATCGCCGCTTTGGGAATTGCCGGAAGAGACTTCGATCAACAACCGGGCAACCATGCCGAAGTGCTCTCCTTTCCCGGGGCCACCATCGTCCCTGGCCTCGGTGACGCCCACTTCCACCCTCTCGGCTACACGGCGGCCGTCACCCGCCTCTCGCTCAAGACCACCAGGGATCTGGCGGACCTGGCCGATCGCCTGCAGGCTGCCGCCGGGCGGCTGCGGCCGGGGGTGCCTTTGATCGGCCAACGCCTCGACGACGAAGCACTGGCGGAACGAAGGCTGCCCGACCGTCATGACCTGGATAGGGCCCTGGCCGACCGCCCGGTCGTTCTTTACCGCTACTGCGGCCATGTCGCGGTTGCCAATACCGCCGCCTTGGAGGCGGCTGCGATCGTGCCCGGCACCGTCGACCCCGCGGGAGGCGGGATCGATCGCGACCAGAGCGGAGTGCCCAACGGGATTCTGCGCGAGACCGCTGTCCGACTGGTGGCACAGGCGCTGGGCGGGCGGACCGAAGGCCTCGACCCCGCCGACCTGTTACGGGCAATGAGCACGCTGGCCGCTCTAGGCCTTACCAGGCTCGGCGCCATCGTTTCGGCCGGAGATCCCATCTGGTGTGGAGTCGGAGACGAGCTCACCTCGCTTATCGAGGTGGGGCCGGACCTCCCCTTCCCGGTCGACGTGCTGGTCATCGCCGACGACGAAGCCATGCTCGAGTCGGCGGCCCGACGGCTCTCCGATGCCTCTCCGCGGCTCAGCTTTCTCGGCTGGAAGGACTTCGCCGACGGCAGTCTCGGCGGTCACACCGCCGCGCTCCACACCGCCTACTCCGACCTGCCTTCCGAAAGAGGAACGTTACGCCTCGACCCGGCCCACGCCCGGCGGATGGCTAAGGCGACGCTGGGGCTGGGAGGAATGGTGGCACTCCACGCCATCGGCGATCGGGCCAACGACGAGGTGATCGACTTGTTCGAGGAGCTGGTGGCAAACGGAGCCGAGCCCGCCCGGCTGCGCATCGAGCATGCGTCCGTGCTCAGCGAGCGAGCCGTCGATCGCTTGGGGAGGTTGGGGGTCGTCGTTTCCATTCAGCCGGCGTTCCTCGCTTCCGAGGGCGGATGGCTGCCGAAACGAATCGACCCGGAGCGGCTCCGGTGGACCTATCCATTCCGGTCCCTGTTGGAAGCCGGGGTACGGCTGGCGGGGGGTTCGGATTGTCCAGTCGAGCCGCCCGACCCGCTCTGGGGCATGACGGCGGCCTGCCGGCGAGGCGGTCTGACCCCGAGCGAGTCGCTGACCGGTGCGCAGGCGTTGGGGCTGTTCACCGACGGAGTGGCGGCGGGGGGGGGCCGACCGCTCCCCACCCAGGTTGGTCAACCGGCCAACTTCACCGTGCTCGGCGCCGACCCCACCGACCACCCGGCGCCGCATCGAATCGAGATGCTGGCCACGGTGATTGACGGGGTCGTCTTCCGGGGCGAGCCCGAGTTCGAATGGCCGGGGTGATCGGGTCGGGGAACGGTCCGTGCAGATCTACCCACGGGTTTGGTGGGTAGAGACGCGCAGGGGAGTGGGGCGGAAGCGGTCTGTGTCGATCTACCCACGGGTTTGGTGGGTAGAGACGCGCAGGGGGTGGGACCGAAGCGGTCCGTGCAGATCTACCCACGGGTTCGGTTGGTCGAGACGCGCGGGGGGGTAAAGGGTTAGCGGAGGGTGGGCGCCACGTCGCGGTCGTAGTCGGCGTGGACTTTGGTGGCGGCCTTCGAGTACACCAGGCGGCCGTCGACGGTGACCTCGAACACCCCGCCTCGCGACGGTATGAGGTCGACTCGGAATTCCTGACCGAACTCCTCGAAAATCTGCTCAGCCATGCGCACGGCACGGCCCGTATAGTTTCAAGACCGGCAGAACTCGATCTGAATCTGTCGCATGGCCGCGCAGGTTAGCCAGCGCCCGAACCCAGGGTTCCAGACCGTACCCAGTACTACCCAGCGCCCACAGATCATCGGTGGGCGGACCGGTCTCGCGGCCCACGAGTCCTGAACCGACCAGTGTTCGCCTAACGTTCAGCCATGCTCTTCGATTACCGACGGATCGACCCGTCCTTCATCCAACAGTCCGTCGACCAGGCGATTGCCTTCGGTGACAAGACCATCGCCGACCTGGTCTCGTCGTCCGGACCACGCACCTGGTCGGACACCATGCTCGGTCTGGAGCGGGTGGCCCGGCGCATGGCCGAAATGAATGGCGAGGCGCTCTTCCCCGCCGAGGTTGCGATCGAGGAGGACGTACGCAATGTCGCCCGCGCCCAGCAAGAGCGGGTCGGGAAATGGCAGGTGGAACTGGCCTTCCGTGACGATCTGTATGCAGCCTTCAAGGCGTTCGCCGGTGGGGACGAGGCCGCTGCCCTCCACGACGAGGCCAAACGGCTGGTCGACTTTTGGGCGCGAGACTTTCGTGATGCCGGCCACGAGCTCGAACCGGCCGCCCGAGCCGAGCTCAAGCGATTGAGCGAGCGAATGGTGGAGCTGTCGGTCCGGTTCTCCACCAACCTCGCCGAATATCAAGACGCACTCGTGGTCACTCGGGAAGACCTGATCGGTTTGCCCGACTCCTACATCGATCGTCTCAAGCCGGGCGACCAACCAGGGACCTACCGGGTGACGATGGACTACCCCGACGTCATCCCATTCCGGGAGAACTCACCCCGCCGGGACCTCCGCCACCAGCTCACCTTGAAGTTCAACAACCGAGCGGTGACGTTGAATCGGCCGATCCTCGAAGAGGCGCTCGAAATCCGCCACCGGATCGCCCAGCTCTTCGGCGTTCCTTCGTGGGCACACCACCGCATGAAGGACAAGATGGCTCATAACCCAGAAACGGTGGCGCGGTTCTATGCAGGGCTCATCCCGGCTCTCCAGTCAAAGGCCGCGGAGGAGATCGCCGTCATGAGCCGGCTGTTGGAACATGACACCGGCGACGGGACGGCCCAAGCCTGGGATCGCGACTATTACCACACCCAGCAGTTGAAGACCGACTACGGGGTGGACCCAATGGAGGTGGCCAACTACTTTCCCTTGGGTCTCGTGGTGGACGGCATGTTTTCTCTCACCGGGGAGGTGTTCGGGCTTCGCTACGTCTCGGTCGACCAAGCTAACGCCTGGCATCCCGATGTCACCATGTACCGAATTCACGACGCCAGTACCGATGAGCTGCTCGCCTACTTCTACGCCGACCTCTTCCCCCGCGAGGGCAAGTTCTCACACGCCGCCGCCTTCTCGCTGGTGCCCGCCTTCGTCAACGAAGACGGCACGAGGACTGTCCCGGTCTCGGCCATCGTGGCGAATTTCACCAAGCCGACCGCCGATTCGCCATCGTTGCTCCAACACGACGAGGTGCTGACGCTCTTCCACGAGTTCGGTCACATACTCCACATGTCGCTGTCGAAGGCGCGTTTCACACGCTTCTCGGCCGCCAACACCGAGTGGGACTTCGTCGAAGCTCCGTCCCAGATCATGGAGCATTGGTGCTGGAAGACCGAGGTACTGGGACGATTCGCCAGCCACCACCAAACCGGCGAGCCCATCCCGGCCGCTCTGGTCGAACGGCTCGTGGCTGCTCGTGATTTGGATCAGGCGGTCTTCAAGATGCGGCAGGTGGCCTATGGTCAGCTAGATCTCCGCCTTCACGCACCGGGAGAACACCGCGATCTCGACGAGATCCTTACCAGCACCGAACAGTTGACCGGGTTCCCCGTTCCGGAGGGCACCTTCTACCCCGCCAACTTCGGACACCTCCTGGGCGGGTACGACGCCGGCTACTACGGCTACCTGTGGGCCGAGGTATTCGGCGACGATATGTTCAGCCGGTTCGAGGCAGAAGGGGTAACCAACCCGGCGGTAGGTGGCGATTACCGACGTAAGGTTTTGGAGCCGAATGGTTCGAAGGATGCCTTCGAGCTTCTGCGTGATTTCCTCAAGCGGGAACCGAGCAACGCCGCCTTCCTGCGCAAGCTCGGGATCGACGCCTGAGCCGGCCCGGTTCCCGCTGGCGGCCTCTCGGCCAGCTGCGCGTTTCCACCCACCAAACCCTCGGGTAGATCGACACGGAGCACCCCCCATCCAACAGGTTTAAGGAACCGCCGGCGGCCGGCCGACGTACAACCTTCTGGTAGAAGCCCTTTACCCGTGGTTTAGCCCGGAGAGGGGAAGATCGCCTCAAGGCCATCCGGAAGGGGGACGGCGACGGACCCCGGACCGGGCGGTTTGGTGCCGGAGCGGGAATGAAGTTCGTCATCGAACGGTTGTTCTCGATACGGCCCCCACCAGATCAGGAGGCCAGCAATGGCAGAGACTTTGAAGGGAAAGACGATCACGGGAGTGGTTCGGCCCTCCCGCAAGTACACCAAGGGTCGGGTCTGTTCGCACGCAGGCTGCGCCACCAAGCTCAGCCAGTACAACCGGAGGGACTTTTGCTATGCGCATGCCCCGGTCCGGTTCCCCAGGGTGAGAGGGCGAGTCCTTCCCGAAGGAATTTGACCTCCCGGAGGAATTTGAGTTCCTAGGCGCCGCGGTCAACGGTTCTCTCCCCCTCCCCCGACACTGCGACGCCGATGGATGAGGCCCCGGCTCCCTCCGCCGGGGCCTCACTTTGGCGGGCGCTCTCCCCTCCACCACCAAAAACCCGCTCCTACTGAGGGTAAGCGGCCCGAGCACGCGCCAACGTCTCGAGGGCCTCGGCTGCGGGCCGCCAACCGATCACAGTGGTCTTCTTGTCCTCCAACTCCTTGTAAACCGAGAAGAAGTGTTCGAGCTCCCGTTTGAGATGTTCGGACAGGTCCGACACGTCTCGGGTGGCTTCCCACCGCTGGTCGCCGGCCGGCACCCCGATCAACTTGTGGTCGGCAGCCCCCTGATCCTCCATCAGGAACACACCGATGATCCGAACCCGGATCCGGCAACCAGGGAACGTCGGCTCCGGAACCAGAGCCATCACATCAAGCGGATCGCCGTCATCGGCCAGCGTGTCGGGAATGAACCCGTAGTCGGCCGGATATTGGGTGGCCGTGAACAGGAGTCGATCCAGGTAGATTTCCCCGGTTTCGTGATCGGTCTCGTATTTGTTGCGGGACCCCCGCGGGATCTCCACCACCATTACGACGGCCTCGTCCATGCTGCCCTGAGCCTATGCACGCACCGGCCGGACCACCAACATGACACCAACCCGTCTAGTGCACCGTCCGGTCAATAATCGTGCTATTTCCCAGACAGAGCACTAGCCGGACGCCGTAGCTCTTTCCGCTTCGATCGCCGGCTTCAAATGGAAGGGGACGCTCGTCACCGCCACCCAGGGTTCTGGTATCAGAGAAGCCTTGATGGCCAACCCCGTTTGGTTGTGGAGGAGCTGCCCGATCCGTCCCGGCACGATGAATTCCGGCAGGACGGCGTTGACGAGCGTGCCCGGCAAAGCCATCTGCCTGACCCGGCGCAGGTAGGAGATCAATGGACGGGTGATGCCCCGGTAGGGGCTGGGAACCACCTCCAGCGGGAAGGGGAAGGGAGCACTGTCCCAGGCCCGCAACAGGCGGTCGCGCTGGGCGTCGTCCACATCGACGTGGACGCAACGGACCGGTGCACCCAACCCGGCGGCATAGACGAGCGCCTCACGGACGGGCCGGGTCAGGTCGGAGACAATGACCACGGTCTCGAGCCTTTGCAGCGGAGCGGGCGAGATCCCCGATCGACGGCGGCGCTGGGTGAAGGTGAGGTCGGTCACCACCACACCGGGTTCGAACAGTAAGCGGGTCTTCACCAGCAGGACGTGGGGGTGGCGGACCAGGTTGAGTTGCGAGCGGTTGCGGAAGCGCTCCGAAAGGACCACCGTGATCGTCGCCTCCGGATGCTGATCCCGTTCGTTTCGTATGAATTCGAGGAGGCGCCCGGCCACTGGATCATCCTCGCCGTCGACAAGATTGAGTGGAAGATCTGGGTGGAGGCGATCCCAGGCATGAATCAGCTCATCGCTCGATTCCTCGAGAGCGTGCAGAGCCGTGACGGAATCGGAACGGATCAACTTGGCATATGCGACCGCCCGGTCGGTCGACGGATCGAGGTGGGCCACGCAAACGATGACCCGATTGGCCTTCAGAATCGCTTCAACCGGTATCTGTTTGAGCTGCGTCGCCACCGCCAGATAATGCCGGCGGATCGCCCGCATCATCCAAACCAGCAGCGGTACCGCAATGAGCACGATCCAGGCGCCCCTGCTGAACTTGACGATGGACACCACCACCAGCACCACCCCGGTAACGATGGCGCCGATGCCGTTGACGACGGCCGATCGCCTCCAGCCGGGTTCCTTCAAACGCCACCACCTCCGGACCATGCCCGCCTGACTCAAGGTGAAGCTCGTAAAAACCCCGATGACGTACAGCTGAATCAGACGGGTCACCTCGGCCCGGAAGCTCAGGATCAATACCGAAGCGAGGACGGCCAGCACCAAAACCCCGTTGGAGAACACCAGACGGTCGCCGCGGTTGCGGAACTGACGTGGCATCAACCGATGGTTGGCGAGAATGGCCGACAGTCGCGGGAAGTCGGCGTAGGCGGTATTCGCAGCCAGCACCAGTACGGCGGCCGTGAAGATCTGCAAGGCGTAGAAAACGAAACCCCCACCGAACACGGCGCGGCCGACTTGTGACAACACCGTTCCGTACTCGGCTTCCGTCGCCAGGCACTGAACTTCGGCCGGATGGTCTTCACAGATCCGCACGTCCAGCCAGACCGAGAGCATGCTGATGCCGATGAACATCGTTATGGCGATCGCCCCCATGGCGGCAAGGGTGACGGCGGCGTTCTTGGCGCGTGGTTCACGGAACGCCTGGACTCCGTCGGCGATGGCCTCCACGCCGGTTAGGGCGGTGGATCCCGATGCAAAGGCCCGCAGAATCAGAAACAGAGTCAGGCCCGGCATGGCGGCTTCGATGGGTATGCCTGACGAAGCCGCGGCCAGCGTCTCGCCTGCTCCGCATCCGGAGGCCGTACACCGAATGAGGCCAGCGACGATCAACACCATGATCGTCATCACGAACAGATAGGTCGGAGCCGCAAAGACCGCGCTCGACTCTTTCGCTCCCCGCAGGTTGATGAAGGTCAGCAACGCCACGAATCCCAAGGCCATGGGCACGCGCCAATCGACCAAACCAGGCGAGGCCGAGGTGATGGCAGCCACACCGGCCGAGACCGAAACCGCCACCGTCAGCACGTAATCGGTCAACAAGGCTGCGGCAGCGATCGTCCCCAGGGCCAGACCCAAGTTGTCCGTGGTCACGATGAATGACCCTCCACCGTTGGGGTAGGCCCGCACCGTCTGTCGGTACGAGACCACTACCACGAACAGGAGGGCGGCCACCGCGATGCTCAAGGGTCGCACCGCCACGAACCCGGTGGCACCCACCGCCGCCAACACCAACATCATCTCCTGGGTGGCGTACGCCACCGAGCTCAGGGGGTCGGAGGAAAACAGCGGTAAGGCCAACAGCTTGCGTAGCAGTTGGTGGTCTTGCTCGGCGGTCGCCAACGGTCGGCCGAGAAGCACTTGTTTGATCTGAACCCAGCGCATAGAAAAAGCCGGTGGATGGTAACCGGCTCCCGGAAACGGCTCTGAATCGGGAATATACCCCACCCCTGGTGGGGTAGGATAGGAGACATGAAACCCACCCATCGGTCGGCCACCCTCAACCGGCTCAAGACCGTGCGCGGTCACGTCGAGGCCGTCGTCGCCATGGTCGAGAGCGATCGCTATTGCCCGGAGGTCATGAAGCAGATCTCGGCCATCCAGTCCTCCCTCGAGAAGGTGAACCGCCTCCTTCTCCGCAACCACCTCGAGACCTGCATGGTCGAAGGCATCGGAGCTGGGAAGACCCAGGAGATGGTCGACGAACTAATGGAGACGATCAAATACACCGGGGCGGTCACCGGTCCCCGCTAACGAAGCCAAGAAGCCAATAAGGAGCCCCATGATCAACTTGACCCTATCGGTGCCCGAGGTCCACTGTGATCACTGCGTGATGTCCATCGAGAGCGCCGTAGGCGCCCTCCCCGGGGTCGACACCGTGGCCGTTCACCTGGATCCGAAGACCGTCGACGTCGCCTTCGATGACCAGGCAGTGTCCCTGGATGCCATCATCGAAACCATCTCGGAACAGGGTTACGAGGTGGTCCGCTGAACCAGACTCGCGAGGAGAACCTCACCTTCGACGTAGAGGGCATGACGTGCTCGACTTGCGCGCTGCGGATCGAGCGCGTCCTCGGCAAGCAGCCGGGGGTGGACGCCGCCAGCGTCAACTTCGCCACCGCCGCAGCCCGGGTGCGAGCCGCCCGAGGTGTGGAGCCTGAGCAGCTCCGGGAGGCCGTGCAGAGGATCGGGTACGACCTCGCCCTTGTCGTCGAGGGTGAACGCCGCACCACGGTGACCGAGCGTCTGTCGGTGGAAGAACGCAAACAATGGCGACGGTTCTGGTGGGGGGCGGCCCTCTCGGCCCCGGTGATGGTCCTCTCCATGACCGCACCGGTGCCCACGGCGAGCCGCGTGCTCCAGGCACTCCTGATCACCCCCGTGGTCCTCTGGGTAGGGAGCCAGTTCCATCGCGTCACGTTCCTCCAACTGCGCACCTTCGGGGTCTCCATGGACACCCTCATCTCGCTTGGGTCGTTGGCCGCGTATTTTTATTCGCTGTGGGCGCTGGCAACCGACCACGAGATCTTCTTCGAGACCGCGGGGATGATCATCACCCTCATCACCCTTGGCCGGGCCTTCGAGGCCCGCGCCAAAGGTCGCGCCTCGCAGGCGGTAACCAAGCTGCTCGAGTTGGGGGCAAAGGAGGCGCACATCATTCGGGATGGAGTGGAGCGGACCACCCCGGTGGATCTGGTGCTGCCCGGTGACGTCATGTCCGTCCGTCCCGGCGAGAAGATCCCCACAGATGGTGTGGTCGTGGAGGGTTCTTCGTCGGTCGACGAGTCGATGATCACCGGTGAGTCGGTGCCGGTGGATCGTCAAGCCGGCGACGCGGTGATCGGTGCGACCATCAACCAGCACGGACGCCTGTTGGTCAGAGCGACGAGGGTCGGCGCCGATACCACTCTGGCCAGCATCGTGAAGATGGTCGAGAACGCCCAGGCGGGCAAGGCCCCCATCCAGCGCCTGGCCGACCGCATCTCGTCGGTGTTCGTCCCGGTGGTGATCCTGCTGGCGGGCGCCACGCTGGCGGTCTGGACTTTGACCGGGCAGGGTGGAGAGCCAGGTCTGCGCGCGGCCATCGCCGTGCTCATCATCGCCTGCCCCTGCGCCTTGGGACTCGCCACCCCCACGGCCATCATGGTCGGCAGCGGGCGAGGGGCCGAGATCGGCGTGCTCTTCAAGAACCCGGAGGTTTTCGAGGTATCCCGTCGCGTCGACACCGTGGTCTTCGACAAGACCGGCACCCTCACCCGCGGCGTCATGACCCTCACCGACTTGGTCACCAGCGAGGACGAAGACCGCTTCCTTCGCATGGTGGGATCGGTCGAGAACGCCAGCGGACATCCGATCGGGAGAGCGGTGGCCTACGGCGCAGATCAGAAGGACGTAGAGCTTTCTTCACCCACCTCCCTCACCGCGGTGCCCGGTCAGGGCGTGATCGGAACCGTCGACGGAGTAGAGGTCACGGTGGGGAAGGTCAAACTCCTCGCCGATCGGGGCCTGGTCGTCTCAGGGAGCCTGCTGGATCAGGTGGCTGCATGGGAGGAGCAGGGAAAGACAGCCTTCATCGCCGGTTGGGGGGGGGAAGCGCGAGGGGCCCTGGCGGTCGGAGACGAGATTCGGGAAACTGCCCCCACGGCTGTGCAAGAGCTGAAGAGACTCGGGGTCGAGGTGGCGATGATCACGGGCGACAATCGCCGGACGGCGGCGACGGTGGCCGGCCGACTGGGTATCGAGGTCGTCGAAGCCGAGGTGTTGCCCGGGGAGAAGGCTGACTGGATCGTCCGACGCCAGGCCCAGGGCAAGAAGGTGGCCTTTGTAGGCGATGGCGTGAACGACGCTCCGGCCCTCACCTCCGCCGACCTGGGAGTAGCGATGGGCACCGGCACCGACGTGGCGGTAGAAGCCGGATCGGTGGTGCTGATGTCGGGCAATCCGTCGCTCGTGCCGGCAGCGATGAGACTTGCCCGCCGGACCCTTCGGATCATCAAACAGAACCTCTTCTGGGCGTTCTTCTACAACGTGGCGGCCATCCCCCTGGCTGCCACCGGGCGGCTCAATCCGATGATCGCCGCCGGCGCCATGGCCATTTCTAGCGTGTCGGTCGTCTCCAACAGCCTCCGTCTCCGCCGCTTTGCCAGCTGATCCCGGTCCCGGTCAGCGACCCGGCGGCCGGGCGATCTGGTCGGCGATGGGTTTAGAGTCGCAGAAGGGGATTCGAATGGGTGAGCTGATCACGTTTCCATCCAACGGCAAGACCTGCTCTGGTTATCTGGCCGTCCCGGAAAAGGGTTCGGGGCCGGGGTTGATTGTGATCCAGGAGTGGTGGGGTTTGGTGCCCCACATCAAAGATGCGGCCGAATCGGCTGGCCGCCGCCGGTTACGTTGCCTTGGCACCCGACGTGTATCACGGTCAGGAAACCACCGAACCGGACGAGGCCGGCAAGCTCATGATGGCGTTGGCTCTCGAAACCACCGCCCGCGACATGAGCGCCGCCGTCGATCACCTGGCCGGTCTTTCGATGACGGTCGGGAAGGGAATCGGCGTTATCGGCTTTTGTATGGGGGGGGGTCTGGCCCTCTGGCTGTCGACCCTCAACAGCAAGGTCACGGCTTGCGTCCCCTTCTATGGCGCCATTCCCTGGCCGAACTTCCAACCCGACTACGCCGATTCGGTGGCAGCCTATCTGGGGCATTATGCCGAACACGACGGCTGGGCGACTCTCGACTCGGCCCGGCACCTCGAACGCCAACTACGCCAACTCGGCCGGGAGGTCGAGTTCCATGTCTATCCCCACACCGAGCACGCGTTCTTCAACGACGCCAGGCCCGAGGTGTACAACGCCGAGGCGTCCAAGCTGGCGTGGCAGAGAACGCTCGCCTTCCTACGAGGCCGTATCGGTTGAGCGTTATCTGAGCTAGCGTGGCGCACGTGAGCGGCATCCAATGGGGCGCAAGGCCGAAGCTGGAGGCACCGGCCGCCATTCTTGGCTTCGAGGGTTGGAGTGACGCGGGCGAGGCCGCCTCGGGAGCAGTGGCGCATTTGCTTTCCGAGGCCGACACCGATCAGCCATTCGCCGCCCTCGACACCGACGGCTACTTCGACTTCCAACTCCATCGTCCCTTCATCGAGGTGAGTGCGGAAGGCGTCCGCCGGGTGCACTGGCCGAAGGTGGAGTTCTATGCCCTTAGATTCGGCGAACAGGATCTGGTAGTCATGCTGGGCGAGGAGCCCAACCTCCGCTGGCGGGAATTCTGTGATCAGATCATCTCGGTCTTGAAAACGATGAGCGTGAAGCGGGTGATAACCCTCGGCTCCTTCGTCGGGGAGGTCGCGCACACCATGCCCGTCCCCATCATCGGTGTGGCGCGCCGGCTGGCCACCCTAGACCGCTACAACCTGACCCGGTCTTCGTATCAGGGGCCGACCGGCATCACCGGCGTGGCCACCACAGCCCTCCTGGACGCTGGCTTCGATTGTGTCAGCTTGTGGGCCGCCATACCCCACTATCTCTCCAACCAGTCCCATCCGTCGGCGATGGAAGCCCTGCTGCGAAAGGCGGCCGAGATTTTGGACATAGGGGTCGACACTTCCGGGCTGGCCGAGCGGGCCGCCGAGTTCCGGCAAGGGGTCGACGAAGCGCTCAAGGATTCCGATGAGCTGGCCGGCTACGTGCGAGGCCTCGAACGGCAGACGTTCGAACAAAGCGACCCGGGAGTCAAGCTGGTGGAGGAGATCGAGCGATTCCTCCGCTCCGACAACTGACCGGGCCAGGGCCAAGCGAGGACGGCCCGTCCAAGCGACGACCACCGGAAGGGACGAGGGACCGGTTGGCGGACTGTCTAGTGCTCCGCCTGGGAAATAGCGTGAGGGTATCGGCGAGGCCACGGCGTTCCTGGCCAGGACGCACGACGAAGGCGCAGCCCATGCGCTGCGTCGAGGAGGAGGACGCCGCCAGGGGCGTCGTCGGCCGGCGAGACCCCACGATTATTTACCAGACGGTGTACTAGGTCTTCCGGGCCGCCGATTTCCTGGCGGCGGTAGCTTTGTCAGCCTCCCGCAAGCCCTCCCGGACGGAACGGCCCCTGAAGTGAAGGGCGTGACGGAGTGCTTCGCGCACCGCTCGGGCCAGCTCAGGGGACGCCTTCTTCAGCAAGGCAGCAGCCACCTCACGAGCCTCTCTGATCAGCTGTGAGGATATCTCCCCCCTCCCGAGAGCCGCCGGAGCAATCTCCCCCACCAGTTTGCCGATCCGCGCCGCCAAACGGGGATTGGAGAGCGCCAGCGCCGCCAGCTCCAAACGATGGTCGTCGAGCAGCTCCACTAGACGGCGGCCAACCGCCGAACGGAACATGACAGTGTCCCGCAACTCGCTGAGTCCGTGCAGCCGAGCAGAATCGATCAGACGACTGCCTACTAGGTCAATCGAGCAGATGCAGCCAAGCGCAAGCTCGAACAAGCCGGCCGACCCCTCCTTGATCACCCAATCCGCCTCCGCCGCCGGAGGCTGGAACTCCCGGCCAGTCTCGAAGGTAAAGGCGTATACCTTGCCCAAGTCCGGATCGGCGCGGTGGCGACTGTAGGCGTAGTCCTCGTTGGTGCCCGTGGTCGGGTAGAGCTGGAAGCTGGGCTGTGGCGTGTAGGTTCGCCCCCGGACCGCCTGAATGGAATTGCCGATTCGCAAGGCGGTCTTCTCGAAGCGGAGCTTGTCGGCCGCCGGCATGTACTCGCCGTAACCCCCGGCGGTCCCCCGCAGTCCATCCCAGGCCGGGTTGGTGAAGTTTTGGGTGCTGTTGGAGGTCTGGATGCTGTCGTCGCCCCACGGGTAGAGGATCAACTCCGAGTAGCTGTGTACGTCGACGAAGCAGTGAATCCGGTCATAGGTGTTGAGCAGCCAGCGGACGTTTCGCTCCTCGGGCTCGGAGAACACATAAGGGCCGTGGAACGTGTCATCACATGGGAGGGCGGAGGTGGCTCCCAGCGTGAAGGGCCACAGGAACTCACTGTTGCGGTTGAGGTCGACCCCGCGGCAGGAGGTGCCGGCGTTGTTGGCTCGGTTCTTCCGCCACATGGGATCGCCGGCGGGAGACTGCGTGAAGGCGCGGCCGTCGGGGTTGACCAGGGGCAGGATGAAGAGGTCAAGGATCTCCATCACCAACCTGACGTCGGTATTCGTGTAGGTCTTGCCCCCAAAGCCGATCCCGGTCCCGGCGGTGTACGCCTGGCAGAGCTTGAGGGCCAGGGACAGCAACATGTCCGGGTTGACCGACTCCCGAGCGTGGACCCCCCCGATAAAGAGTACGCCGCGCCGGTTACCGCCTCCGGAGGCAAGCTTCACCGCTCTGATGGGGCGGTTCTGAACGGATTGCTCGGGCAGCGTTATCACCGAGACCAGGGACGGATAGGTAGCCCCGAGGTAAGAGATGCAGGCGTTGATTCCGGCTACGTCCAAATAGGCCATCGTCTACACCTCTTTGATCCATTCTTCGAAGCTGATGATCTCGCGGGCGCGTGAACGCTTGGAAGCCTCCTCGTGGACGGTGACCTCGTAACCGGCCTTCACCAGCTTCTCCACCTCAGCCATGCTCAGCAGCCCTTCGATGGTTCCACCCATCTCCTCGCGGCGTTTGGCGGTACCTACAAACAGGTCCAACCCAAACTCACCGAGCTCTTGAAAGTCGCGGCTGTCCCGAGCGGCGATAGTGACGAAAAACCGTTGCGCCACCGCACCTCCTCTGAGAGACGTGGCGAGCCTAGCGGGTTGGCCTCAACCGGGCCGGGCTGCGGTCCTCGACAAGATGGCCGCCGGTATAGTCGAAACCCCACGCCCGCGAAGTGTGGGTCGAGAGTGAAGCCTGGATTCGTGCGTCGGCCCGGAGGAAGCCATGGCAGCGATCAGCGTTAATAGCGCGGCCTTGCCGGAACGACGGGTTCTTGTCGCCTTCTTCCTGTTTGTCGTCGTCGGGGGCGGAGCCTCGGTCGCCATTCGAATGACCTATGACGAAATGGCGCCCTTTTGGGTGGCGACAGCGCGATTCGCCCTGGCGGCGTTGGCGTTCTGGGCCCTTGTCGCATTTCGGAAGATACCGCTTCCCAAGGGGCGCGCCCTGCTGGGTGCGTTGGTGTTCGGAACGCTGACCATTGGGCTGGCGTTCATACTCATCGCCTGGGGGCTGGTTGCGACACCGGCCAGTCTCTTTCAGATCTTGATGGCCCTGGTGCCCCTATTGACCCTCTTCCTTTCGAGGCTGCAGGGCGTCGAAGTGACCAGCAGGAGGGGCCTGCTAGGCGCACTGCTGGCCGTCGCCGGTATCGCAATCAGCGTTGGCGGCGCGGCAACGTCGAATATTTCCGTGCCCCATGTCGCGGCGATTCTGGTCGCCGCCGTTCTGGTCGCCGAAGGCGGAGTCCTTATCAAGAGATTCCCACCCAACCCACCAGTTATGACCAACGCCATCGGCATGACGATGGGGACCCTCATCCTGGGAACGGCGTCGCTCGTGCGACGCGAGACATGGACGATCCCCAAGCAGGCCGACACCTGGTTTGCCTTCGTCTACCTAGTCGTGTTCGTGACGGTGTTCGCATTCCTGATGTACATGTTCGTTCTCGGCAAATGGACCGCCTCCGGCACGTCCTATGGCTTCGTCCTCGTCCCGCTCGTCACGATCGTCGTGGCGGCAAGACTGGCGGATGAGGCGATCACGACCAACTTCTTGCTTGGAGCTGTGCTGGTCTTGGCGGGGGTGGTCGTCGGCGCCCTCCTGCCCTCCAAGAGCCAGTCCGGGGCAATCGAGGAATGCAAGGACCGGGCGGGGCAGGTTTTGCCGCGCTGCGTCTAGAGGTGTCCGTTCAGCCGCCCGAGGGCGTGTGGTCGCCGATGCCGACCATAATGCCAGCGGTGATATGAAGCATGGGTTGTGGCGCGTACACCCTCGTGACCGCCCCGGCCGTGCGGGTGGTCTGATGGATCGGACCCTGCTCTTCGTCCATTTGCTGGGGATGGCGGTGTGGGTCGGAGGTCAGATCACGGTGGGAGCCCTGGTACCGGCCATGCGCCGAGCAGGAGCCGACCGGTCGGTCGTACGGGCGGCGGCAGCCAGGTTCGGAAGGTTGTCGTGGGTGGCGTTGGCCGTGCTGGTCGTGACCGGGTTCTGGATGGCCTCCCGGCGGGATTGGTCAAGCGCCCTTTCTGTGAAGGTCGTCCTGGTGGCGGTGGCCGGGTCGCTAGCACTGTTGCACCAACGCCTGGCCCGCGACCAGACACCGTTGCTGCGGGGAGTGCTGGAAGGCGCGACCCTGCTCGTTTCGGTCGCCGTGGTGGTGGTGGCCACGGGGCTCTGAAATGCCGCCCGTCGACCTCTGAAAGCCCAAGGGCCCCGACGGGGCCCTTTCGACTTGTGTTCTACGACTTGTTCTTCTTGTGCCGGTTCGCCTTCAGGCGCTTTCGGTACTTGTGCTTCGACATCTTCTTACGACGCTTCTTGATCACCGAACCCATGCAATAACTCCACTGGGAACTAGATATCTGGCCGAGGACTCCCTAGCTTGGCCGATCGAGGGCCTACGACGCAACTCCGCTCACCCCCCGAGCGGCCACCGCGGGTGTGATGATCCGGCCGGCTCCGAGTGCCGAGGCCATCGCCGCAGAGACCGCCCCCACCCGCCCCGCGTCAACCACGGCCAAAACCGAGGGTCCCGCTCCCGACCAGCAGGCATGGGCGGCGCCGGCCCCTCGGGCAGCTTCGATCACCAGCCGCGCCCGCGGTGCCAGCGGGCTGCGGGGTCGTTCGTGCAACTCATCCCCTCCCGCCTCAGCCAGCAAGGCGCCATCACCGGTGCTCAGCCCTACCGCCAAGGCCATCGCCCGTGCCAGGGTTCGCACGGTCACTGCCATCGGGACCTGGCCGGGCAGGGCTAGGCGGGCCGTCTGGGTGGCGAGGGGTGTCTCGGGGACCGCCACCACCAACCGCCAGCCCTCATACCAGGGCAAACGGGCGCGGTGACCGCCGGCCGTCACCAATGCCAGTCCGCCATAGACGCAGGCGGCGGCATTGTCGGCGTGGCCTTCCAGATCGGCCACCAACCCAAACACGTTTTCCGAGCGGGGTGGTCCATCGAGCGCCGCCCACGCGGCGGTGGCGGAGGCCGCCAACGCCGCGGCCGAGGAGCCCAATCCCTTGCCGATGGGTATGTGGTTCTCGACCACCAAACGCAGGGGTCGCGTCCGACCGACCGCTGCGATAGCCGCCTGTCGGATCAAGTCGCCCCCCCCCTCACTAGGGGATTCAGGGCCCTCGTGGATAACCTCCCAGGTCGACGAGGGCGTAGCTCGGACCGTGCACCGCAGGTCGAGCGCCACCGCCAGACAGTCGTAACCGGGTCCCAGGTTGGCCGCGGAGGCCGGGGCCGACCCCTCAGCTACGTTGTGAGCCACGGAATTCCACGAAGATGTTGGTGGCGCCCGGCAGTACTGCCTGGATCTCCTTCTCGGCGCGATCGATCGTTGCCCCGACGACGGCGTCGGTCATACCGTCGACCAAATCAACCTCGACGTTGACCAGCACGTCGTGAGGACCCATCTGCATCGTCAGTAGTTTCCCCACACTCTCCACCTCCGGCATGGCCAGCAGCCGCGATCGAATGGCCACTCGATCGGCCCGGTTGGCCGCCTCGCCTATCAGCAATGCCTTTGTCTCTACTGCCAGCAACCAGGCGACCAACCCGAGTATCACCCCTATGACCAGCGAGGCCACGCCGTCGAACACGGTTCGATCGGTGAGCGCGACCAGCGTGATGCCGACCAGCGCCACAACCAGCCCGGCCAGTGCGGCAGTGTCCTCGAGCAGCACGACGATGATCGAACTGTCCTTGCCGCTGCGGATCGCCCGCCACATCGACCGGCCGCCTCTGGTCTTGTTGAATTGTCGGAACGCCACCGTGAAGGAGACCGCCTCTATCAGGATCGACGCTCCCAACACCACAAAGCTGGGCGTGAGGTTTTCCACGTCGTGGGAGTCCGCCAACGCATCTAGGCCATGTCGGACCGCCAGTACCGCTCCCCCGGCGAACAGCATGACCGCCACCATGAAGCTCCAGAAATAGGACTCCTTACCGCGACCAAACGGGTGGTCGGCATCGGCAGGTTTCCGAGCCTGGCGCATGCCGAAGAGGAGCATTCCCTGGTTGCCGGTGTCGGCGAGCGAGTGGTAGCTCTCGGACAGCATGGCGGCGCTCCCGGTCAGGGCCGCGGCCACGAACTTGGCCACTGCGATAGCCAGATTGGCGAGAAAGGCGGCGATGACGGCAAGGCGAGAACCTTCGGTGGCCATGTCCGGCCAGTCTATGGGTTGGGTCGGAGCTGCTCGCTGAAGAACTCCAACATCGTTCTAAAGCGGGCGGCCGGGTCTGACCAGACCGCGTGGGTGCCAGGGAAGAACACCAGTCGCTTGTCGATTCGGAAGGCGTCGTACAGAGCACGTACCGACCGGGGATTGAAGACCTCGTCGTGTTCGGCACCCATGAGGAGCACGCTTCCCCTGCGGACCAACGGCGCATAGGTGGTGGGGTCGGTCGATCGAGTGGCTCCGATTCCGTCCGCCGCCCACTCCGGATAGGCATCCTCGGACATCACTTCGGTCGAACCGGAGATCATGAGCACCGCCGCTCCCACCGCCTCGGAGTGCACCAAGAACGGTACGCCGGCTAGGCCACCCATCGAAAACCCGAGCAGACCCCGCGGGAGAGCCGCGAATTCGGTCCGGCCCACGACGGCTTCGAGGCGCAGAAGGTCGCCGACCGCCTGCCGGTAGGTGCCGGGGCGCCCGACCTCGAGGACATCGAAACCCCCACTCGGCATCCGATCGCCGTGCAGAGGAGCGTCGGCGGCGATCACGGCCAGCCCCTCCCGCGCCCAGGCCTTGGCCGGACCTTGCACATAGGGCGCAGAGCGACTGCCAAGCGCCCCGTGGCCAACCATGATCAGTCCCCACGCTGGCCCCGCGGGTACCGCCAGGTCGGCTTGGACGAGATCACCGGCCCAGCCGGTAAAGCTCCAATGCTCTAAACGGTGACCGTCACCCTGGCCGCCGCCCCGGCGATCCAGATCGAGCGGTCGGGGACCGATGCCGAAATCGGTGATCACACGTCCAACCAGCGGACCTCGTCTTTGACGACCGCCCCCCCGATCGCCGATCGTCCCGCCCCCCACCGCAGGCGGATCGTCGAGGGACGACCCATCTCGTCGCCCTGGTTGATCTCGATTGCGCCCTGGTCACGTCCCTGCCAGGTCCAAAGGGCGGCGAGAGCCACCGCGGCGCTGCCAGTGGCGGCATCCTCCTCGATCCCCCCCCCCGCCGCGAAGAACCGCGCCTTGATAGTGTTCGGCCCCTCCCATGAGTACAGATAAGTCCAGCCATACTCCGTCGTTTGAACGGCTGCCACCTGCCCCGGGTCAGGCAGCTCGACGAGGAGATAGGGGTGCGACATTTCCACGAAGTGGGTGGCGATGGCTGCCGGCCAACCGAATGCCGAGGCAGATGTGACCGGCCAGGAAAGGGGT
>Ga0209341_10000803_pt1 | contig 31956 bp, 29 predicted proteins | sample RifCSP13_2_FD_184020 | JGI IMG/M metagenome (GOLD analysis project Ga0209341, IMG submission 184020) | Soil microbial communities from Rifle, Colorado - Rifle CSP2_sed 13_2 (SPAdes) (version 2) | ecosystem: Environmental > Terrestrial > Deep subsurface > Rock core/Sediment | place: Rifle... | reverse complement strand
TGTCCTTTTTGTTTCTGACTCCAAGGCAGATATTTGAGCAGCTATATGGAACGCGCAACAATCATGTAAAGTCGGAAACAAAAAGGACAGTAGATAAGAATTCTAACTTTCTGAATAACGCCTATCGTTATTGCCTGGCTGGAATGGATAATTCCTTCAAGCATGAATTACATTACATATCAACGATAAAATAAAATTAATAAACAACAAATCATCAATCTACAGTAGATCTGCCTACCTGAAAGTGATAAAATTAAATCAGACTGATTTTCAGGGAATTTAGCTAAATAATTTTCTTGTGTTTGAATAATGCATAAGTGATAACCATCCAGCCTGCATACCAAAATAGATCTACCGGATGTGCCAAATGATACTGGCCATATGTTTCTAGATTGAAATACCAAACATCACCAATTGTTGTAGCTACAATTCCAAGTACCAAAAGAAGCCATGCTTTACCTAGAACACCTTGTCGAAAAATTCTTGCACCTAAAATTGCAGCAGAAAGAACTACTGCTGCACTTAAAATGTAGCTAAATCCATAGTAAAAATCAAAGTTAGCTTCACCAATTTCCTGTAATGAAAGAATTGAATAAACTGATATTATAGCTATTGGGATAATTGCAATCAGAGCTTTTGTACCAAAATCAATTTTGGGCTTGAAAAATCTAATATTTTTTTGCAAGTGGTAAAATGCTAATGGATAAAATGCAAGATAGAAAATATCAGCTATAGATGGATATGGATCCATTTCTAGAAAATAGTAGATAAGCCATACAGTTTCCCCCAATCCATTCATTGCCAAACCCAAACCTAATGCAAAATAGGCTTTTCCAAAAACATTAGATCCTCGATATCTGTTAGCAACATAAAATGCAGCTGCTGAAGCTAGGATTGGAAAGGCAATAGAGACTATCGTAATTGGCGCTTCTGCTTGCTCTTCTGGAATTGATGATATGTATACCTGAAAGGCAATAACCACGCCTAAAATAAGCAGTAAGACTTTGTGATTTATTGGACTAGTAAGCCTCTCTGGCACACTTGCAGGTTGTGCGGAGTTTTCCACCCTTGCATTTTAACGACATGCCGATATAATTTCATGTCTGTATCTTTTCAGACAATATGTGTGCTTATAATGACCTCTATTATACCAAACTTATGACAGGTTTAGATACTCTATTAGCGAAGTCTTTGGGCGCAGCTATTGAAGATAATTTGGGAGAAGACACTTTACACAAAATAGATAGCCGCCTCTTTGAAAAATATGGCATTACAATAAATCAAGCCATATTGGATTTTCATAAACTTGATAGTGTTTTACGAGAGTATTTTGGAGCTGGCGCTGATGGTTTAGAAAAGAAGATCTTTGAAACTGTATGTACATTAGAAAAATCCAAAACTAACGATCAGGAGTGGATGACCGTAGAAGATCAATTTCTTACTAGAATCATTTTGGAAGCATTTGGTGATGAGGACAAAAAGCAAATTCTAACAGGATTACTTGAACAACCACTCATTATCTCCGAGGTTTTGACCATTTGTAACATACCACAAACCTCTGGCTATCGAAAGATTAATTGGTTAATAGATAATGGCCTGTTAACTACACATGGATTTATCACTACTGGCGATGGTAAAAGAGTGAACAAGTATACACCAGTATTTGAAAACATAAAGATCAATATCGTAAAAAATAAAGTTACTGTCAAAGCTCAGCTAAACAAAGAATCAATGAATCACAGTTCATTAATTCCATTAATACAAAATTACAGATAAACGTCCTTAGTAAGGAAATTAAGTTGCAGTAGATTATTTAATGAAATTAAAAAATTATTCATACATCATTTGCTTTCATATTTTGCTTATGTAGTTTGCATTCATATTAATACTGGAATATTTTCTAATTATAAAATATGGTTAATTGTAGTGTCAAAACAATAAGCAAACAATTCTGGTAGGGTAAAGTATTATTGTCTATTTTTATTGAGTATAATGAGACAGGTCAAATTACAGTGAAAAATTAATGTCAGTCAAATCTGATCCAGATAATAACATATTAGTAGCAGGCACTTTCCCATATTTGGAAAAGGCATGCGGTTACTTACAGTATTAATTGATCAAAAAGATAGGCTATTTTTATCACGTTACTTTGGATATGTGATCATACTTGCAGCAGCTGCCTTGGCAGCTCTTCTACATGTAATATCAAAACCATTGCTAGATTATTCAAGTCTAAATATGGCGGAAATAAACCCCATAACTTTGGCTGCAATAATTTACATTATTAATGGACTGTTTTTTACACCACTAACGAAGAAAAACCCTGATTCGGTTGGCAAGATTGATAAAAAAAATCTATTTTTGTTAACAGTAATAGGAATTGCCGAAGTTTCAGCCATAATTACATACTTTTTTGGATTAAAAGAAACCACTGCTGTTAATGCATCAATTCTTACTAATGGTGAGATACTATTTTCAATTTTAGTAGCAATCACGGTTTTACGTGAACGGCTCCAGAAAAAAGAAGCACCGGCATTTTTCCTCATAATAGCTGGGATAATTCTCTTACCAGTTGTATATGACTTGTATAATAACGGAATGGTTTTGACAGATTTAGTTTTTGGTAATTTGTTAATTATACTATCAGGAGTATTTGTTGCAATTGATATTAATCTGTGCAGATATGTCAATAGAAAAATTGGGCCAAAGAAAATCACACAGGTGGTATCTTTTGTAGGAGCAGGATTTGCATTTGGTTTGATTGCTGTTTTTCAAATTCCTTTTGATGTTAGTGTTGCACATTTACCAGGTATTGCAATCATTGGAATTTTTGGCACTGGCATGGCAACCTTCTTTTTCCTTATTGCACTTAGATTGATTGGTACCGTTAGAACAGTCTTACTTTATTCAACAACTTCTACATTTGGTGTTATTTTTGCTGCCATACTTTTGCAAGAAAGTATAACTTTACAAAATGTATTTTCTATAATTTTAGTCTCTGCTGGATTATACCTTCTTAGGAATAGACTTGGCACGATTGAAAAAAGCGATTCTCATGAACCTACAGCCAATAAACCTACAGTTCCCAATTTCGATAAATTATGTACTAGTTGTACTCATCAAGGGTGTTGTACATCCTTTGCTAGCCCCTTATTGTTTTCACATGATCTTAATGAACTAAAAAAGATTGGAAAAGATGGAGAAGAATTTGTAAAAGAAATTGAAATACACGGCGTAAATGTAAAAACACTTAGGAAAAAACATGATTCAAACATATGCGTTTTTTGGGATGAAGATAAAAAAATGTGTTCAATTTACAAAAATAGACCTTTTGACTGTAGAGCTTATCCATTTGACATTCATTTTATTGATGGCAAATACCATTGGATAGTTTATTCTTGTAATCCAAAAAGTAACTGGGAGTGGAGTGAAAAATATTTACAAATGTTAGAAAATGATAAGCAGTTTAATGAAGTGATGGGAAAAATAGATGCTTACTCTGATCTTACACAAATAAATAAATTAGAAAAATCAAAGCAGTATCCTTTTACAGCATTAAGACAGGTCAGATACAAAACAAATTACATACTGTAATGGTTATTTTCTAAAAGTAAATCATCGCAAATCATCTAGACTCTGGAATTTTATATTTGGTCGATGCCTTTTGAATATCTGAATGTGACTATATACACCAAATGAAAACAGCATATACGCCCAAAGAAATAGCATGTCAATTGGATGGCCCATATAGTAGGAACCGTCCATTGAGGTAAGCAAAAAACCAGTGTCTGCTACTACATTAAGTGTGATTGCCATGCATATCAGTGACCACAAAAAATTCACCTCACCTCTGAAAAACAAAATGAGGCCGATTAAGGCTGGGATCAAAACAATTGCATCTGCAATCGGATAGATTAATGCCAATGTAAATTCAAAAGCACTAATTTCAGAATCTGTGTCATATGCCATGTATAGTGATGGAACCAGCAAGGCTATGGCAGCCAAGGACACATAGGTTAAGGTTTTTTTAGAAATTGCATCTTTCAGCGGTTTTAAATAATATATTGAAAACAAAAACAGGAATGGATATCCTGCAAGATAGAAAAAGTCAGCCATAGATGGAAATGGATCTATTTGATATACTAGATCATAGACTAGCCAGATCTGCTCTGCTATGAACCATGATACGGCAAGGCCAACAAAAAAAAGCCAAGCTCGTCCATGTTTGCCTTTTATGCCAAATCTTTTGGCAACAATTATCGATAGAATGACTAATGCTCCTGGTATAGGTACATAAAGCAGATTAGTTACGAGGGTCGTAATCTCATGTCCGCTTAAATTTGCAATCAACATTACAAAATAAGTACCAACAATAGAAAACATTAAGTATTTTTTTGTTTGTAATTTTTCTAAATTAGTTTGCATGTCTTATTCACTAATAACGGTAAGGAAATTCATAATTGATTTTTTTGTAGTAAGTTCGCCCAGGTTTTCCTTGATTGATTCAACTATAGTGTTATAACAATCTCCATAAAGTTCCTCGAGCACATTTTTCAGATATTCTGGATGTTCATGGCAGTCTGGTATATAACATTTGTAATTTGCAAATAGTCTATGTGTTACTTCATCCAAGACAGGCTTTCCCATGTTAATTAAAGTTTTTTCTATAGCTAACGTTACCAGTGCTTTACTTATTTCCTCATTTGTAGCGTCAAACACGAAACAATTACTTATATGAAATATATAAAAAAGTGTTATTTTAGGATGTTACAGTGTAAAAAAGGAGCTGTTTAACTCAATACATGTCTGATTCTATTTTATTAGCACGGCAAAATTTTGTGTAGATTCGAATCAAAATTATGACTAGATAATAATATCTAGGCAAAAAGTTATTCCATATCTTTATTTTAAACAACAAAATTAGTGGTACCAGTTGATCAATCTTGCCATTTTGATCTCTGGGCGTGGAAGCAATATGGAAGCCATTTTAAAATCAATCAAAAAAAATAAGATACCTGCAAACCCCGCCGTAGTTATTTCAAACAAAGCTGATGCAAAGGGCCTCAAGATGGCACAAGGATTTGGGGTCAAGACTGAAGTGATAGAAAGCCAAGGAATCAAAGGTCCAAACTGGGATTATGATAAAAAAATTATATCAGTTTTAGAAAAATATAATGTCACTGCAAGTAATGGACTTGTATGTCTTGCTGGATTCATGCGCATAATGAGTCCTGAATTTATTAGACATTTCAAAGGTAGAGTTATGAATATTCATCCTGCTCTTCTTCCTTCCTTTCCTGGCCTGCATTCACAAAAGCAAGCTGTAGAATACGGAGCAAAATACTCTGGATGCACAGTACACTTTGCAGATGAAGGTGTAGACACAGGTCCCATCATCATACAGACAGTCGTCAAAGTAAAAGATTATGATACGGAAGAAACGCTGACAAAAAGAATTCTTGCAAAAGAGCACAAAATCTATCCAGAGGCAGTAAAGCTATTTGCACAAGGCAGGATCAAGTTAGTAGGAAGAAAAGCAATCATTTCCTAAGAGTCAGGTCCGCCAAAAAAATACAATACTATAAGCTCATTTTTGTTCCCATGAAATTTGTGCTCTGTGTTTTTTGCTACAAAGTACGCTTTGCCGCCTGATATAGAATAGTCTTTTCCTCCTATATTCAAAAATCCATCTCCTTGTATGACATAATAAATCTCATCACTGTCATGCGGGGTCTGTGTATCTTCTTCATCAGGTTCTAATCGCAGTATTCCTGCAGCAAGGCTATCTTTATTGATAAAGGTGTGAAAGTATGATTTACTCTTGACAATATTTTGTAGATACTCATTTGTATCAAATTCTATTTTCATTATCTGTTTAATTCGTAAAGTGGGTTATTAATGACACTCCAAGGATTAAATATCCTGCGAATTACACAAGCTTGTGACCGGTAAAAAAATAGATGGAATTGCAGTTGCAGATGCAGTTAAAGAACGAATTAGAGAAGCAGTAAAAGCATTACAAACAGAAGGTGTTACACCATGTCTTGCAACAGTGCTTGTTGGTGAAAACCAAGCATCTTCCATATACGTTAAAAATAAACAAAAAGCATGTTCAGAAGTTGGAATAATAACCAAGGATCACAAGCTACCTGAATCATTTTCTCAACAAGAGATGAACTCGCTTATTGATTTACTAAATAATGATAATACTGTTCATGGAATTTTAGTACAACTTCCTCTACCAAAACAGCTAGGCGAATTTGCAACCATATCTAGAATTTCTCCAATAAAAGACGTCGATGGCCTGACTCCATACAACGTTGGACTTTTGTCTACAGGAAGAGCCATTCTCAAGCCATGTACTCCATCTGGCATAATGGAGATGTTTGATTATTACAATATAGACCTAACAGGAAAACACGCCGTAATTATAAACAGAAGTAACCTTGTAGGGAGGCCATTATACAACTTGTTACTTGAGAAAAATGTCACTGTTACTACTTGTCATTCTAAAACACATAACCTCAAGGAACACTGCCAAAAAGCAGACATTGTAATCACGGCAGTGGGGGACAGAACAAAATTTGTTCTTACTGCAGACATGATAAAAGATGGAGCCATAATGATAGATGTGGGCATAAGCAGACAAGATGGCAAACTTGTTGGCGATGCCGATTATGATGAAATAATCAAAAAGGCGTCGTATGCAACTCCGGTTCCAGGAGGAGTTGGCCCAATGACAGTTGCAATGCTTTTAAAAAATACCGTAACGGCAGCTTCAATTAACAAGGGATTTGGATCAGGTAGTTGAAAAGGCGAGGATGCGAAGGCAGCTTCTGGATGAGCGCGATTCGTTATCACAAGATTTTATCAACATAACAAGCAAACAGGTACAAGATAACCTCAGAAAAATAGATTTTTTTAGAAATGCAAAAAGTGTTGGTTGCTATTATTCTATAGGCAGTGAGGTAAGGACACAGGATATGCTACACGAGATACTAAACTCTGGAAAAGAGTTATCACTTCCAAAAGTTGAAAAAAACAATCTTGTCTTCAGAAATATTAAGAATCTTTCAGAGCTTGAACAAGGAAACTTTTCTGTGATGGAACCAAAAGAAGGTTGCCCAACTGTAAAAAAAATTGATGTAATAATAGTTCCTGCAATTGCACTTACAAGGGAAGGATGCAGGCTTGGCTATGGTTTTGGCTATTATGACAGATACTTGTCTAGCAAGAAATCAAAGACTATTGCTTTGACTTACTCAAAGCAGATTGTCAGGTCTTTTCCCCACTCAGACCATGACGTTAGAATTGACTGCATAGTTACAGAAGATGAAATAATCACGTCAAAGATAAGATAGCCCCTTTTTCCCAATATCAGATCTAAAGTACTTGCTTGGCCAAGAGATTTTGTCAACCCTAGAATATGCATCTGATATTGCTGCTTCCAGTGTATCTCCAAGAGCAGTTACCCCCAGTACCCTACCACCATTTGTTAGTACTTTGCCATTATCACGTTTTGTTCCTGCGTGAAAGACAACTGAGTTTTGATCTAGTGAATCAAGTCCTTGGATTTCCTCATTTTTTTGATATGATTCTGGGTATCCTTTTGATGCCAGTACCACGCACACTGCACTTTGGTTCTTCCAAGCTATCGGTGGCAACGTTGAGAGATTACCATCTATACTTGCATTCACATAATCATACAGATCAGAATCCATACGCATCATTATAGGTTGACACTCTGGATCGCCCATTCTTACATTAAATTCTAAGACATATGGTTTGTCGTCTTTTAGCATTATTCCAGCATACAAAAATCCTTTAAATGGAATTCCTTCACTTTTCATTGAACTCATCGTTTTACTTATGATGTTCTTTTGGATTTTTTCTGACATAGAATAGTTAATTACTGGGGTTGGTGAATATGCGCCCATTCCTCCAGTATTTGGCCCTTTGTCATTATCATATATCCTCTTATGATCTTGGCTTGTAGCCATTGGAATTGCTATGGAACCATCAGAAAGAGCAATGTATGATGCTTCAATACCGTCAATTCTTTCCTCTAGAATTATCTTTGAACCAGCAACACCAAAGCTTTTCTCAACAAGCATTTTATCAATTGCGCGTATTGTTTCTTCTGAATTGTCGCAAACTATAACACCTTTACCAGCTGCAAGCCCATCTGCCTTTACCACCAAAGGAAAGTCAACTGATCGTGCATACTCTTTTGCTTTTTTTGCATCGTCAAAGACTTCAAAACGTGCAGTAAGAATATCATTTTGCTTCATGAAATTTTTTGCCCAGATCTTACTTGATTCAAGCTGTGCAGCCTTTTTTGTAGGTCCAAATACTCTCAGCCCTTTTTTGGCAAACTCATCCACAATGCCCATCGAAAGTGGTGCCTCAGATCCCACTACAGTCAAACAATTATTTTCAGAAGCAAATTTTGCGAGTTTATCAATCTCTTCTATTGATATTGAGAGGTTGTTTGAGGTGCCACCATTTCCTGGCGCATAATACACCTTACCAACTTTTGGGCTTTGAGACAACTTCCAGCCAAGTGCGTGTTCCCTTCCACCAGAGCCAACAATTAAAACATTAGTCAACAAACTGCCTTTCTTTTTCTTGTATATAATCCAAGATTGATTTTAGAAATGTTGATTAACACTATACACTCATTCATTGAAATGAGCCAGATAGATTCACAAAAACCGGTTTATCTTTTTGTACATGGAAGAATCGATTTGGAACCAATTGCAGTAAATGCATTAGTAAATAATGGCTTTTCTAAAGACAGAATTATTTCAGCAAAGACAGACAAGGTCGGAAACGTTGGTGATTATATGGCAATGTTATGGGTCCCGCCAAACCCAGACCACATAAAGATCCAAAAAATAACCAAGGTAGAACATGTAACCCCAGATGACATGACTGGATTATGGAAGGGGGTTTCAAAAGAAGACCTCTTCCAAATAAAACTACAGTAAATTCATAGATCAGAGATGAGAGCTGACACGAAGCTTGCAAATTCGTCATCAGAGAATCGTATAACCTCAACTTTGTTTTGTTGCTTAGCAATTTTTACAGATTTGAGATGGTAGCACTCGCTTCCACCATTTAACGTATTAAAGTAATAGTCTTCACATGAACAAAAACCCAAGTCGGGGTCAAGCCAGTGCTCATTTTCTTTTCCAACAACTGTCCAAACCTTACGGTTACTTGGTTCAAAGTAGTGGAGCTTTACACCTTTTCCTGATACTACTGCATCAAGATTTTGAGGACTTTTTTTCACAAGGATTTAATTCAAAACTGGCCCGTATATCTTTGATGGCTCAAACAAGGATTGTACAATCACATCCTGCTTTAATTTTGGAAGAAAAAAAGCGACACCTGATTGTGACTGATCTGCACATAGGCTTTGAAAGTACACTTGCAGCAAATGACATCTATGTAGAGCCAAAGACAATAGTCCAAGAGACACTGGATGAGCTCACATCCCTTATAGAATCAGAAAAACCTGACTCGCTTATACTTCTTGGCGACATAAAATCTAGCATAGATTCAATATCAAATGCAGAATGGCAAGCAGTACCACTTTTTTTTGAAATAGCAAAGAAGATAGACACTATGCTAGTTCCTGGAAACCATGATGGAAACATCCAGAAACTCTTACCTAATGAGGTTAGGCTTGCAAGCTCATCAGGCGTTGTTATAGAGGACACACTTTTGACTCATGGTCATACGATGCCTTCTGAAAATCTCTCACACATAAAGAAAATAGTCATGGGACATGTACATCCTGTCTTTTTTAGAGAAGGGTCTGTACTTGATGGTCAAAGAGTATGGGTTTCTCTAAGAACAGAAAAAAGTAGCTTATTTCCATCAACAAAAGGCGAATTAGAAATAATAATTGTTCCAACCTTTAACAAATATTTTTACGCTACACATAAAAGATATTATAAAAAATCAATTTCTCCAATACTGGAGCATGTCAAGAATTTCAAATCAGCAAAAATTGTGACACTTGATGGTTCGATAATTGGAAACGAATCGTTACTTGAAAGTGTTATCTAGCTAAAAGTCTCGTATGGTTCTAATGGTTTCTTTGTGGTTTCATTGTGCTCAAGCCATTCTAGTGTCTTTGCAAACGAGTCTGCAAGTTCAGTTGTTGTAAGTACAGGAATGCCAAGTTCTACTGCTTTTCTTCGGATCTGGTATTCATCATAAAGCATGCCAACATATTTTTCCAATGTTGATGTGCTTGGCACATTTACTATGAAGTTTATTTTATGTTCATAAAGCAGATCTGCAATGTTTGGTTTTCGTTTGGGCTCACTGATTTTGTATACCACATCTACATTACCTATCCTTTTGTCTGATAGAAATTCTGCAGTATGCTCTGTTGCAAGAATCTTGTACCCAAGATTTTTTAACAGTAATGCAGTCTGTAGCAGCTTTTCTTTATTTTCGGCTCCACCCACTGTGATAAGGGCAGTACCCTCCTTTGGCAAGGAGTATCCTACAGATGTCAAGCCTTTTGATAATGCATCATAAAAGCTGTCTCCAAAACATGCAGCTTCACCTGTAGACTGCATCTCAACACCCAGTATTATATCAGCCCCTTCAAGCTGCATAAAAGAAAACTGGGGCACCTTAATTCCATATGAGTGAGTCTTTCGCCACCTATCCTTTGGTATTTTTGGCAATGATTTACCAAGTACAGCACGGGCGGCCAGACTGATAAGATTCATTCTTACAAACTTTGAAACAAATGGCATAGAACGCGATGCACGTATGTTTAGTTCAATTACGTACACCTGATCTGAGTTGATAAGAAATTGGAGGTTGAATGGGCCTTTTATCGAAAATGCAGTGGCAATTTTAGTGGTATAATCAGTAATGGTTTCAATGATTTTGTTGCTCAGCCTCCATGGTGGGATGCACATCATCGAGTCTCCAGAGTGAACTCCTGCACTCTCAATGTGTTCAACTATAGCACCAATTACTACATGTTTTCCATCACATACTCCATCTACTTCTGCTTCAAGCGAGTTTAGCATGAATTTTGTAATCACTACTGGGTGATCAGGTGAAACGTTTGCAGCTTCTTCTAAGTATTTTTTTAATTGCTCTTGTGACCAAACCACCTTCATTGCTGCACCACTTAGGACATATGATGGCCTAACCAGTACTGGATATCCGACTTTATTTGCAAACTTCTTGGCATCAGCGAGGCTTGAAAACGCCTGCCAAGGAGGCTGTTTTATGTGTAATTCATCTAGAACCTGGCTAAACTTTGAACGGTTTTCCGCCTTGTCAATATTCTCATATGCAGTGCCAATTATCTTGATTCCGTTTTTTGCAAGTTTTGGAGTTAAATTGTTTGCAGTCTGTCCTCCTACAGCAGTAACTATTCCAGATGGCTTTTCAAAGTCTGCAATATCTAGTATCCTTTCAAGTGTCAATTCCTCAAAGTATAACCTATCACAAATGTCATAGTCTGTAGAAACGGTTTCAGGATTGCAATTAATAACAGATACCTCTTTTATCCCGTTTTCCTGTAATCCCCAAACCATGTTTACAGTTCCCCAGTCAAACTCTACACTACTTCCTATCCTATACGGACCTGCGCCCAAGACAGCAATCCTTTCTTGAGATGATTCTACTTCAAAATCGTTTGTCGTTCCCCCATATGTCAAATACAGATAGTTTGTTTTTGCTGGCCACTCTGCAGCAAGTGTATCTATTTGCTTTACAACAGGTATGATTTTTGCCTCCTTACGGATTTTACGAATTTCAAGGTCATCTTTTCCTACTAATCGTCCAATCTGCTTGTCAGAAAAGCCAAACCTTTTTGCATCTCGTAACAATTTTGTGTCAAGCTTTGTTTCTTTGAGCTTCTTTTCAGTCTCCACTATATTTTGTATTTTTTCAATAAACCACGGATCTATTGTAGAAAGTTTGTAAATTCGCTCAACTGAGATTCCTTGCTTTAGTGCAGCAGCAACATAATAAAGAATGTGATCATCGGGGTTCTGTAGTCGGTTTTCAATTTCTTCTACATCATATAACTTACTGTCATTTCGATTTGCTACTAGACCGTCATTTCCAATGTCAAGCATCCTGATTGACTTTTGTAATGATTCTTCAAGGCATCTTCCTACAGCCATTACTTCGCCAACAGATTTCATTGTAGGTCCAAGGCTACGGTTTGCCAACTCAAACTTACTAAAGTCCCAACGAGGATGCTTGCATACAATATAGTCAAGAGAGGGCTCAAAACACGCAGTTGTAGTTTTTGTGATTCGGTTTACTAGTTCTGGAAGCGAGTACCCCATTACAATTTTTGCGGCCATATATGCAATCGGATATCCTGTAGCTTTGCTGGCAAGCGCGGATGAACGAGAAAGTCTTGGGTTTATCTCAATTGCCACGTATTTATCAGATTTCGGATCAAGTGCAAACTGAATGTTGCACTCACCAACTATGCCAACATGTTTTGTTGCGCGTATTGCAGCTGAGCGTAACATGTGATATTCATAATTATCAAGTGTCTGCGAAGGAGCCACAACTATATTATCGCCCGTATGCACTCGCATAGAAAGTACATTTTCCATATTACAAACTATGATATTGTTGTCAGAATAGTCCCGCATTACTTCATATTCTATCTGTTTCCAGTTGCCAACATATTCTTCAATTAAAACCTGCCCAACCAGACTTGCGTTAAGACCTCGACTAACAATTTCATAAAGTTCAATCTCATTGTGTGCAACGCCTCCTCCTTTGCCCCCCAAGGTGTATGCCACTCGTATAATGACTGGATAACCAAGATCCTTTGCAACTTGTTTTGCCTCCTCAAAGTTGTAAACAGTCTTGCTTTTTAGTACAGGAATGCCACATTGTATCATTGAATCCTTGAAGAGCTGTCTATCCTCTGTTGCTTCTATTCCAGCAATTTGTGTACCAAGCACCTTGACACCATATTTTTTTAAGATTCCAAACTCTTCGAGTTTTACGCCACAGTTAAGCGCAGTCTGTCCACCAAATCCCAGCATCAGGCCATCTGGCCTTTCCGACTCTATTATCGACTCTACATACGGTGGGTTTACTGGAATAGAATACACTTTATCCGCAAGCCTAGTGTCTGTCTGTATTGTAGCAATATTTGGATTGACGAGTATACTTTTTAGTCCGTCTTCGCGAATGGCCTTGAGACACTGGCTACCGGAATAGTCGAATTGGCGGTTGTTTTAGCAACTTTCGCCGGCTTCTCCGATTTTGATTGCCCCACTTCCAAGAACTAGAATCTTCTTTAGAGACTCATCTTTTGGCAGATTTTCCCTCCCCCATTAGGCGTTTTAGTTCTTCAAAAACAAACATGCAATCAAAAGGTCCTGGTGATGCTTCAGGATGAAACTGAACTGCGATGCATTTTTTCTCTTTATGTTTTATTCCTTCTACGGTACTGTCATCAGCATTACTAAACCACACTTTGAACTCAGATTTTTTTAGCGAATCTGGATCTATTCCATATCCATGGTTTTGACTTGTTACATAAACTTGGCTGTTATCCAAGTTAACACATGATTTGTTCTGTCCTCGATGACCATATTTTAGTTTGAAAGTCTCTCCACCCCCAGCAAGTCCTAAGATTTGTGCGCCAAGACAAATTCCAAGTGTTGGTATGTTTTTATCCAAAAGAGATTTTGCTGTCTTCAAAGTATCTGTGCATTTTTGAGGATCTCCTGGTCCATTGCTTATCACTACACCTTTTGGTTTGTATGAGAGTATTTTTTCAATTGATGAATTCCAAGGGAGTTGGATTACTTTGTACCCAATTCTTCTTATATTTCGCAAAATTGCATTTTTTACTCCTGTATCAATTACCACTACCACATCTGGTTCGTTTCCATAAATTCTAGGTTCTTTGGTAGAAACATCGTCCATAAACTGTTCAGCCACGTAACTTGTGGTAGAAGTTAATTTTTTCTTTAGATCTTTTTCATCAATTTCTTTATCAGAGACAGCAAGTGCAGCCATCATAACACCACTCATACGGAGTTTTTTTGTTAACGCCCGTGTGTCTATTCCTGTTATTCCAGGGATTTTTTCTTTGTATAGCCATTCATCAAGTGTCATAGAAAGATTCCAATGGCTTGCAGTCATTGATAATTCGTGTACGACAAGCCCACGTACTTGGATTTTTTCAGATTCAAAATATTTGAGAATTCCATCTTTGTCTTTTACTGATTGGTCTGGAACACCATAATTTCCAACAAGAGGGTACGTAAGAGCAAGTATCTGGCCACTATAGGAGGGATCTGTTAGAGCTTCGGTATACCCAACCATTCCTGTGTTAAAGACAGCCTCACCAAATACAACATTGGAATAACCAAAACCCATCCCCTCAAAAACGGTTCCATCCTCAAGGACAAGCTTGCCAAACTTCATCACGTGTTTGGCTTTTTTTGTCGGAATTTTTGAACCCTCGTCAAGTGGATTCTATTGGAGATTTAAGTTTTGTGATGACCTGTGGGTTGGTGATATTTTGATAAAAACTGATAAATTTCTTTGTCTGTGAAATAAATTTTTTTGGCTAGAGAGCTCGGAACTGTTCGCTCCACTTGTAGTACGCCCGTATCATTTCCATGCTTACACTTGGTTTTCTTCTTTCAATTATTTCCTTAAAGTCCGTCATAGTAATACTTCGTGGTTGCGCCCTTTCTTCGCCTACAACTGGTTCTGGAGAATAGTTTGGGTTGGTGAATAACTCATTAACAACCATCAATTGTGCAGATTGACATATATCTTTGATATCACTTGCACTATATCCATCTGCAAGTTTTGCAAGCTCCATTGGTTTGACCTTTTCATCCCTTTTTAGTGGTGAGGTATAAAGCTCAAAGAGGTTTGTTCTTGCATCAAGGGTTGGAAGTTGTACGTAAATTCTTTTTGTGAATCTTCGTAAAAATGGCCAATCAAGGCTCCATGGTTTGTTTGTGGCGCCAATTACATATAATTTTAGATCTTTTCCCTTACCGTTAATTCCATCCATTTCTGAAAGAAATTGATTTTTGACTCGAATTTCTCCTCCAACCTCGCTGCTTCTATTTCCCAAAAGCGAGTCGACTTCGTCTATAAACAATATGACTGGCAGACCTTCCTTTTCAGCATAGTTTCTGGCCATGGCAAAAACTTTAGCTACATTTTTTTCTGCTTCGCCAAGCCATTTGCTCATCATTGATGCGGCATCTATATTTATGAAATAACCATCAATTTCACTTGCAGTAGCTGCGGCGAGAATAGTCTTACCACACCCAGGCGGACCATAAAGTAATATGCCTCGTGGCCAACCAAGTGGAAAAAGATCTGGTCTCTTACTTGGATAAACTATTGATTCACGAAGTGCAGTTTTTGCGTCATCAAGTCCAATCACTTCAGCCCAGCTAACGTTGGGTTTTTCTTTCATTACTAAATCTTCAAAATCATGTTTGGCCAGGTCTTGTTTTTGTTGTTCTGGACTTGCTTTTGGATCAACTACTGGCTCTAGATCAATGTGTGACATCTGTAATGCTTTTATTCTATTTTGGTATGCGGCTGAACGTTCCATGTAGACTCGGTTTAGCTTGTTATCTGGATATAGTTGAATTAGCTTTACTAGTGATTCTATTGCCCTCTGATAATTTGTTATGGCCATGCCGCGTGCACCTTGAGAATCAAGCTTGATTGCCTCTGCGGCAAATCTACTGGCGCTATTTTCTAATTCCTGTGGTGCTAGACTCATACCCACTAACTAAATTTCTACTAGGGTTTTTGTTAGGTATGCTTGGGTGTAAATGGGTGTAGAAGGATTGGTTAAATTAATTGGACTAGGTGCTGGCTCGCTCTTTTGTTCTTTATAATCTTCAAGTTTTGTTTGGATAAACCTTCCCAAGGCAAGGTCTCGTGCTACTTCCTCATGCAAATTTTGAATCTGTTGAAGTGCTGTTTCTGCAGATATTACAAGGTCAGTTAGGTCATCTCGTAGAATGTTTACAGAGTTTGTTGCATGCATTATAATTCCTATAAATTCCTCTAAAAACTCCTTTAGGTCCTTTTTGTCTTGGTATTTGGATAGAATATACTCTGCGGCCATCATTACTTGACGTAGGTCTTTTAGCTCTTCAACTGAAAGACTTTCGATGAACTGCCCATCGTTATTAGAAGCCTTTTGGGCGATTTTTTGCTCTACTTTAGAAGAAAGAATTCTGATTCTGCCTAGATGGTTATGAACGTCTGTAGGTGGTTCACTTTTTGCAAAGTGCAACATGGGCAAACCATGCTTACGACAAATCTAGATTAGGGAACTGCTTGCTAATTTTAGAGTCTGCAATCAATTTTGCTTCATCTAAAAGCCTTGTAGATTCATGATTTGCTTCTTGAAAATTAAGCCTTGCATCAGTAAGTTGCCCTGTATCTATCATCAACCCGCCAAGTACAAGAGACAATTCGCCTAATGCCACATCAGTCTCTGGAAATAAAAAAAGCAATCGTGCACGGATGGTTCTTACAATTGAGATTGTTGGGGCCAGAACCGGAATTATGTTTCGTAATCCAAAAACAGAATCAATATGGCTACGGACTTGTCTTAGTGCTTCCACGGCACGAAAAATTTCTAATTCTATATTTAGTTGTCTTTCAAATTCTAATGACGCGTATGTGTTCTCTTTCTTTTTTGTATAAAGACCCAGATTGTTAGTGTGTAGCTCAAATTTTCTTTGAACAAGCGCTTCTAGTATCTTATCAACAAGTTCTGCCGCATAATCCAATCGTGGACTTAGAGTACTTGCTCTTGTCACCTTATTTTGCATCTCATCGTTTACTGTCCACTTTTGTGTTGTCATCTGTACTAGAGAAATGGTTTTTCTATATCAGACTCGTGTTACGCAGTTTTGTGTAACTGCAGTAACAGGAGGTGAGGATACAGCTTAGTATTTTTTCCAACCTTTGTTCAATGAATTTAGCTATTGAACTTACCTTATAACTAGCCAAATGGGGTCATGACCAAAGGGCAAGATCTAGCAGTTAGCTTGGAAGAGTTTGGTTTGAGCAAATATGAGGCTAGTGCATATGTAACCTTAATTACAAAGGGTACAATTTCTGCTGGTGAGCTTGCGTACTATTCTAATCTGCCAAGGACAAAGGTCTACCCGACGTTGTTAAAACTTGAAAAGAAAAAGCTTGCAATTATCTCAAAAAGCAAACCCATAATGTGTACTGCCATATCACCAGAAGATGCCTTTGATGAAATAGTTCAAGAGCAGATCAATAAAGTCAATGGAATGAACAGTCTTGTAACAAAGTTAAAAAAGGTCAGCGAGGACAGCAAGAAGGCTCGTGGTTCAGAAGAAAAGAGGTATTTTCACCTTACTCCAAACTATGTCTTTAAGCAGCTTGAAACAATGATTGATGGTTCTAAAACCTCGATTCACGCAATGATGGACTCATGGGGATTGAATCTTTTTTCGCAGTGTAAGGACACAATTATTCATGCACTTAGAAAAAATATAGACATAAAAATAATAATTCCCCCAAGCCTTGTTGGCACAGAAACTTTTCAGGCAATTCCTGATGGAGTTAAGATAAAAATCTCTGAGATATCACAAAATTGCATCACGTTTGATGATTCTGAGATACTTATGATAAATAGCAATAATGGTAAAGGCGCCATATTTTTATCAACTGAGGTTTTGGGTACAAACCAAGCAAAAATTTTTGAACAAACTTGGAAAAATGCTACTAAAATCACTAATCTTTCAGGTATGACAAAGGCTGAAGCACAGGAAACTCTCAAAATAATAGAGCTGATAAACGAAAATGGCCTTGGTTTTGTTCTAAATTCCATACTACACTCAAATAGCAAAGAAATAGACATGCTAGAGCTTCTAGAAAAAAATGGGGTAGATTTGGAAGCAAAAACGCTTGATGAGATAATAGCACTTGTAGATTCCACTTTACAGATTACATGTTCTGGGCAAGCACACTATGAACCAAATGGAAACCACATAATCATAGAATCCAAACTAAACAGCGGGCACTCACTTCCATGGGCAATGCTACTTGAGAAATATCTTCATAAAAAAGGATTCAAGACCAAGATGATGTATCATGACCATCATAATGGTGAAAAAATACACATTAAGGTAGATTCAAAGCTAAATGTCAACTAAACTTGTACTTTATAGTATCAGAGAACATCTACGGCAAAGAGTCAGTACTTACAATCAAAACTGATGCAGACTTATGGAATCATTATAACGATAAATATCCAACAAGAAAAAAGAAGACTCGAAAGGAAATTCTAACTATACATGAGAGAAATTGTCATTTCAATGTATGACAGACGGTGTATCTTATACTTCTAAAAGATAAATATAATGACGATAAAATGACTGGTCTGGCAACACAAGGCAATGGTCTAAACAGAAAGCTTGTCATATTGCTGGTTATAATCATAAATCTATTTTCGTCAACAGCTGCATCATCATCAGATGTTAGCATTATCGTTTCTACTGAAAAAACATCCTATCAGATTGGCGACGACATAATAATAACAGGAAAAATAAATGAATTCGTGCAAAACTCCACGGTTGTTGTAAGAATAATGGCACCTAATGGAAACCTAATTCAAACTAGTACGCTAACTGTACAGCCTGACAAATCTTTTTCAACTATAATTTCAACGAACGATCTATGGAAGAATTCTGGCATGTACACAGTTATAGCTCAATGGGGTTCGCAAGATGGGTCAGCTGAAACAACGTTCAATTTCTTGGCAAACCGCAGTCTATCTGAACAGAAATCACTGCAAGATTCCAAACCCAGTATGACAGAAGAAGCTAAAAATGAACCACCAAATACAGGAGGTCTAATATCAACTGCAGTTTTTGGTTCTGAACTAGCACCACAAGTTCAACTTCTCAGAGAAACTAGAGACAACACTGTAATGAAAACACGATCTGGAGCCGCATTTATGTCAGCATTTAATTCTGTTTACTATTCCTTTTCCCCCGTAGTAGCAGATTGGGAACGACAAAATCCCGTATTCAAAGAAGCTGTGAAACTAGGAATTACTCCATTAATTACAACACTCTCAATTCTAAACTATGTTGATATCGAATCTGAAGCTGAAATGATGGGTTATGGAATTGGAATTATTCTATTAATTGTTGGAATGTACTTTGTCGCACCGGCATTTTTAATAGTTATACTAAGAAATAGATCCAAAAATAAACCAATAATACCCTATTAAGCTACATTTTTTTAGGTTTATAATATCATGGAATTTACAACAATTAGATGGAACTTGCACATGATTTTAACGCAAAACAAATCGAAGATCAGGTAAGAAATTCACTTTCTAGTGTTGATTTACAAAAGATAATCCTCGAGTTTTCAGGCAAGACCAAAAAAATTGTGTTTATCGAAGGCCCACCAACAATGAATGGTGTGCCTCATGCAGGGCACCTACGTGGTCGTGTAATCAAAGACCTATGGTATAGATACATGACCTTATGTGGAAACAAAATCATATTCAATGCAGGATGGGACACACAAGGACTTCCTGTAGAATTGCAGGCAGAAAAGGAACTTGGTATCACAGGAAGCAAATCTGAAGTCATCCAGTCTGCAGGAATTGAGAAGATTGTTTCTGAGTGCAAAAAAATTGTTCGCAAATTTAATGAAACGTGGGTAGAAGCAGACAAGCTTTTGGGGATATCGTTTAACCAAGAAAAAGCATACTGGACATACAAGGATGAATACATTGAACGAGAATGGAAATATCTTAAAAAAGCATATGAAAGCGGAATCCTATCTGAGGGATATCGAGTTGTTGCCTACTGCCCAAGTTGCCAAACGTCACTTAGCAATACAGAAGTAAACCAAGGATATGAGATGGTTCAAGATCCATCACTTTATTACAAAGTAAAATTGCAAGATGAAGATTTATTTTTGATTGTCTGGACTACAATGCCGTTTACCCTTGTTACTGATGCAATGATTGGGCTAAATCCAGATGAAAATTACGTATATGTTAAAGTTGGAAACGAGATTTGGATTGTAGGTGAAAAAAGACTTGAAGGATTTATGAAAGAAGCATGGATAAAAAAATATACTGTTATAAAAACAATCAAAGGATCAGAGATAGATGGAAAAAAATACATCCATCCACTTCTTGATGAGATACCTGGACTCAAAGAGTTTTCTAAAAACCCAAAAGCCCATCTAACAGTTGCAGAAAACTTTGTTGACATAGAGACTGGAAGTGGTCTTGTTCATCTTTCGCCTGCAAATGGTGAAGAAGACTTTGATATTGCGACAAAAAGAAAGGTTCCAATTTTTAATCCCATAAACGATGAAGCAAAGTTTACAAAAGATGCAGGAGTTTACGCTGAATTATTTGTACGTGATGCGGATGAGAAAATTGTCGAGTCTGTTCGGCAAAAAAATGCACTTGTCAAGATAGGCAAAATAAAACATCAGTATCCGCTATGTTGGCGTTCTCAGCACAAGCTTTTATGGCTTGCAAGAAGAGGTTTTTTCTACTTTTTAGACAGGCTTGGAGATAAAGCGATAAAGGCAGCTGAAAATGTTGAGTACTTTTTTGACCCACCAAAAAACAGGTTTATTGAGATAATAAAGGACAAACATCCATGGTGCATCTCACGTGAAAGAATTTGGGGATGTCCTTTACCCATATGGACTTGCAAGAACTGCGGCAACATTCAACGGTTTTTTGCCAGATCTGAAATAGTAAATGCGGCTTCTGAGCTTCCAGATGGGCCAAACTTTGAGTTACACAGGCCATGGATAGACAGAGTTGTAATAAAATGCAAAAAATGTGATTCAAAAATGGAAAGAGAGCAATTCGTACTTGATACTTGGCATAACAGTGGTGCTGCACCATATTGTTCACTAACAGATTCAGAATACAAAGAATACATCCCAGCGTTATTTCTTACAGAGGGAATAGATCAAACACGCGGGTGGGCATATACGCTTCTTATGGAAAATGTCATTTTTAACAATAAACCAATTGCGCCATTCAAATCATTTTTGTTTCAAGGTCACGTGCTTGACAAAAATGGAAACAAGATGAGTAAGAGTCTTGGAAATGTTTTGGATGCAATTGAACTAATGAAAAAATATCCAGTCGATTTGATCAGATTTTATTTCATATGGAAATCAAGTCCAATAGAAACACTAAACTTTAGCACAGACGAGCTCATGTCAAGGCCATATCAGGTCCTAAGTACACTATATCACCTACATGTTTATTTCAAACAAAATAGTGAGTATGACAAATTTTATAAATCCTATACTCTTGATTGGGCGAAAAAGAAAAAACTTCTTAGACCATCTGAAGTCTGGATTTTATCAAAACTCCAAAAACTCATAGCCAATGTTAAAGAGGCTCAGGATAGGTGTAGATTTCACGAAGCAGCAAAAAGTCTAGAGGACTTTATCATAAACTCTGTCAGCCAAGTCTACATACCTATTACACGGAGCGAGCTTTGGGCAGAGGATGATTCACAAAGGGACCGGAGACTTGCAATATACTCCACGTTATTGGAAATTCTCAAGACATTTGACTTACTTATTCATTCAATCTGCCCTTTTACTACAGAATACCTATACTCTACAATCTTTGCGGAAAAGAAAAGTATACTTTTAGAAAATTGGCCTTCTCCACAAAAATCTCTAATCGAAGATAACGTAGAAGAAGCGTTTGATTTAATGAAAGAAGTTGTTTCTGTTTCGGCAGCTGCTAGAATGAAAGGCAAGCTGAAAAGAAGGTGGCCGTTGAATGAGGCAATCATTTGTGTTGGCAAATTACAACAAAAAAAACTTGATTCACTTTCCAATCTGTTACTTTCCCAGCTTAATGTAGAAAAATACAAAATAATTGAACTTGAAAAAAAAGAAGGTCTTGAGCTTGTTTCAGAGTTGTTAAAGCTAAATCTTCCAATAATTCCAAAAATAGAGTTAGAGCGTAGTAAGATAGGACCAAAAGCAAAGCAGGACATGAACAAACTTTTGACAAAATTCTCAGAGACAGATCCAAGAAAAATTGTTGACGAATTGTTGCAGAAAGGAACTTGCACCTTTGAGCTTGATAAAAACAAAATTGTACTTGACAAAAAAGATTTTGTCATGGATTTTGTAGAACAAAATGAGTATGCCATGGCAAAACGTGAATCACTAATAGTATTCGTGTCAACTGTAAGAAATAAAGAAATGATGGCACGTGGACTAGTAAGAGATATTGCAAGAAGGCTGCAAGCCTTAAGAAAGGAACGGGGTTACAATCCAACAGACGTGCTTGAAGCAGCCTATATTTTGGATTTGGATGCAGAATCACTTGAGATGGTAATGCAAAAACAGGATAAACTTGCTTTCCTTGTTAGGGTAAAAAGAGTTGAATTTTCAGACAAGGCAAAGACCTACAAGGATGATGATATTGATGGCCAAAAGATACGCATCTCGGTAGAGTAGTCGAAATCATGTCAATCTCTGGCTGTTATGTACCAAATGATACTCTTTCCATACTGTTATAGGTAACAGATGCTACTAGCAACGATGTTAGAATCTATTAGAAAAAATGAAACTGATTTTTTTCATGACAAATCAATATTAGAGGAAGGAGTTGAGTTTATCGGATTAATTAACAACCAAGGAAGGATGGAAAGTAGCCTATGCAGAAATGAAATCAATCTGACAGAGGAAAAAAAAGTAATGTTTTCCATGGGGCTCAGGTTGCAAAGCTCCATGCAAAGAGATTATGATGACGAGTTTGGACCTGTAGGTTATACTATAACAGAGAGAGAAAATTCAATTTTTGTTTCAATACCAATTGTTTCCCATACGATATTGGCTATAATGAAAAAAAATATAGACCCTGCTGTGGTGATTAACAAAATTAAGATAGCAATAAAAAATTTTGAGCATCTTAACAAAAAATTATTCGTAGAGAAAAGTGACCAAGTTTGAACATATATGATATGAAATCAATCCATTGCTGTCAGTGTGACAAGTTCATAGGAGAAATTGATTATGATGCAGTAGTTACACTTCCAAAATGTGGACGTTGTGCCAACCCATTACCAGAAGGTGATGATAAAGTACTATACATAGTAAACAAATACAACAAAAATCCACAAAGTTTAGCTTCTTCACCAAGACCTTAATCATATCTTCTTAATTCCATCCCTTTGGCCAATTCGACACAATCAAGATCCAAGACATCATGTGAACAATTACACGGCCATGAACAAAAGATCCCGTCAAGCATGGTACAGTTTTCACACTCTGTCTTGACAAGAATCACAGAGTCCAAGCGCGTAAATTAGCATGTTTGAGGTATATTCGGTAGAGTAAATAGTGAGCTTTTAACAATTCGAGTCAATTAAATAAATAGATTTCATGCTTTAGCCTGTCTTTAAATAATTAAACTAAGATTATTTTTCATGGCAAAACAGACAACACTTGACGGATGGTTACTGTATCATTTTACTGAGCTTCTCAAAAAAGGATCACTAAATGTTACAAAAACTGGAACACCTATTGTACTTTACAGAAATACCGCAGAACAAGAAGAAGATTCGTATGAGGAAATAGTCTGTACACTAACTGAAGGTTATGTAATTGTTCAGCTTGTAACATCGGGTGGGTTAATAGTACCAAGCTTTCAGCAACAGTTTGTTTTTACACTAGACCAATTCCCCGAGTGGCTAATGCGAAAAAGTAGGGATCTATTACTGCAATGCGTTGACTTTCTTGATGAGAATCTAAAGTAACCGACAGATTATAAAGACCTTAAAAAGCAAAAATTTGCATGCGTTTGTTAGAATATCAAGCAAAAAGCTTGTTTGCTGATTATGGTATACGAATTCCAAAAGGGTTAACATCAACTGACATTGAGCAAGGAAGAAAAGATGCAAAAGAGATTGGGTTTCCTTTTGTCATAAAAGCCCAGATGACAGTCGGCGGCAGAGGTAAAGCTGGCGCTATACAAAAGTGTCAGAACGCTGACGAGTTTGAACTAAAATATCCTGAGATTATGCAAAAAGTAGTCAAAGGTGAAAAAACAAAAGCCATTCTGCTTGAAAAAATGGTTGAATACAAAAAAGAGATTTACTTTTCCTTGTTCCTAAACCGAGGAAAAAGATGTTACACGTTGATTGCCTCATCAGAAGGTGGTGTTGAAATAGAATCAGTCAAAAACCAAGTCATACGTGAGGTTGGATTAGGAGACGTTGCTAAAAGTACTGCTGAAGAAGTAGCGAATGCAATAGGCCTAAAAGACAATAACATAGAAGAGTTTGTAAATCTAGTTCAAAAATTATCAAAACTTACCATTGAAAAGGAAGCCGAACTTGCCGAAATAAATCCCGTAGCAGTATTAAATGATGGTTCACTTTTGGCACTTGACGGCAAGATCATAATAGACGACAATGCCATGTTCAGACATGATGAGATGAGAAAATTTCAGCAGGTTTCTGAACTTGAAGAGCGTGCTGAAAAGAGTGGTTTCTCACTAGTAGAACTAGATGGCAATATTGCAGTAGTTGGAAATGGTGCAGGGCTTGTAATGTCATCACTTGACATGTTATCAGATCATGGTGGAAAACCTGCTTGCTTTCTTGATGTTGGTGGCGGTGCAACAACTGAAACAGTCTATGAGGCACTCACCTTAATTAGCAAAATGAAAAAGATCAAAGGAATTCTTGTCAATCTTTATGGTGGAATTGTCAAGACGACAACTGTTGCTACTGCGTTTATCAGAGCATATGAAAACAAGATTATTGATGTGCCAGTTTTTGCTAGATTATCAGGAGCCGAGTCTGACAAATCAAAAGAGATGCTAAAGGGTTCTCGCACTAAGCTCTTTGACACTGTTGAAGAAGCAATAAACGCAGCTGTGATGGGAGTGAGCAAAAGTGGCTGATCTTTTTGATCTTCTAATAGGAAAAGAGACTGACAAAGACTATAAGAAAAAGCCTGTAATTGTGCAAGGCATAACTGGCAAGTTTGGTTCTTTTCACACACAACAGATGATAGCCTATGGAACCAATATTGTAGCTGGAGTAACCCCTAGCAAAGGCGGCCAAAAGTTTGACCAAATTCCTATTTACAACACTGTCAAAGAAGCAGTTGACGCTACTGGTGCTAAAATCTCAGTTGTATTTGTTCCTGCAAAATTCTTTTTAAATGCAGCCATAGAAGCCCTTGAGGCTGGAATAAAACTTCTCATCGCAATACCAGAACACGTGCCTATAAGAGATGCAATGATAACATTAGATCTTGCAAGAAAAAAAGACGCCGTAATAATAGGACCAAATACGCCAGGTATCATAATTCCGGGTGTTATCAAGATAGGCATAATGCCTGCCACTCCTTTCAAACCAGGCAGAATTGCCGTTCTTTCACGAAGTGGAACTTTGATGTATGAAGTTTCACATAATCTTTCAAGCGCGAGTTTTGGTCAAAGCATATCCTTAGGAGTAGGTGGCGATCCAATTAATGGAACAACCGTAATTGAGGCATTTGACATGATTAGAAATGGTACAAACATAGATGGTCTCGTGATTGTTGGAGAGATTGGTGGCGATGCTGAAGAGTTACTTGCACAACACATCATTGATACAAAATTTGACAAGCCAGTTGTTGCATACATTGCTGGTAGAGCAGCACCAAAAGAAAAGAGAATGGGACATGCAGGCGCAATAATATATGGAACTTATGGATCCGCAGAATCTAAGGTTTCAATGTATACAAAAGCAAATGTACCTGTAGCAAAACGACCAGCCGAAGTCCCCATGCTTTTGGCTGGAAAGATGAGCGGCAAAAAAGGTTAGAATCAAATAGAGTGTACATAGGAGAAAAATAAATGCCGATTACTGATCCCTTGAAAAAACAGATTGCGCAAAAAGCTCGACTTCATTTTAAAGTTTGTTTTGCATGTGGTGCAAAGAACCCAATGGGTGCTACAAGATGTCGTAAATGCTATAGCAGTTATCTTCGACTCAAAAACAGGACTCTTGGAATCAAAAAGTAGTGCAAAGGTAAAATAGATGTCTTTCTTGCAGAAACTCTGGACCGGTAGTCTAGCTGGTTAGGATGACGCTCTCACACAGCGTAAAGATTGTATGATCTCGCTAGGGTCGTGGGTTCGACTCCCATCCGGTCCACATTTATTATAACTGGACCAAGAATTTGGTCAAACGCGTGTCCTCAACCGTCCTAAAACAGTTATATCGACCCTGTCTTCACACGTTGCGTGTCAAACCAGCCTCCTCTAAAAAAGAGTCTGATTCAGGAATTCATGGATTTCCTACAAAAATTTGGAATAGTCGGACTGGCCATAGCATTTGTTATCGGTGCAGCAGCTTCTAAACTTGTAACTGCGTTTGTATCTGATATACTAACCCCGCTAGTTGGACTTGCATTGCAAGAAACCGGAGACTTGAAGACATTGACATTTTCTGTAGGAAAATCGACCTTTTTGTACGGAGACTTGGTCGCAAATATAATTGACTTTCTCATAATAGCATTCATAGTCTTCATACTCTACAAGCAGTTATCACGATTCAAACTAGTGGAAGATAAATCAAAATAGTTGTCACGTTTGCATAAACTAGATATTAAAAGAACCTTAGGTAGCAAAAATACTTGTTAATATCCAGAAACCTTTAGAAAATTATTTGTGAAAGTTTACTTGACACTTGCTTTGGCAACAGGGTCTGCGTTAACTGGGTCTACTGTAATTGTGACCGAGTCTGTCTTTACACGTCCTTTTCCATCAGTTACTGTAAGCTCAAAGACCAGAGTCTTTGTTTCGCGATTTTCTACTTCTGGGGAAGTAAACGTTGGACCAGCTACTGTAGCAGATGAGAGTACAACAGATTCACCTGAAGTTTGTTTCCATGAGAATGCCACCGGAGTGCCACTTGGATCATTACCACTACCAGATAGCGTAACTGTTACCAGTTCATTAACAACCTGATCTCGACCAGCACTAGCTACCAGATCACCTGGCAGTTTGTTTTTGACCGTAATTGATATAGTATCACCTAAGCTGCTTGCCATACCGTCGTTAACTACTAACTTAAATACCAGTGTTGTATCTGCATCAACTTCTGGTGCCGTAAATGATGGATACTGTCCTGTTGCCGATGACAAGACAACAGTTGGACCCTCGACTTGTGTCCACATGAAAGTCAATTCATCATCGTCCACATCAGAACCGGAGCCTGCTAATCGCGCGAGTGTCATTTCGGTAACTGTTTGATCTGGACCTGCATCAGCTGTTGGAGCCTCGTTAACTGGAATAACTTTAACTGTCACAGTATCTGTCGCTGTACCACCAACTCCATCATCCACTGCTAGTTTGAATGCCAAAGTCTTTGTTTGACCGTTTTCAACAATTGGCGCAACAAATGATGGGTTTGTTGATGTGGTAGATGATAATTTTACAGGTTCACCACCAACTTGTGACCATTCATAAGATAATTGGTCTCTGTTTGGATCCTTGCCAAAGCCTGATAGTGTTACTTTTGTTTGTTCATCTACTGTCTTATCAGAACCTGCATTAGCTGTTGGATTATTGTTAACTGTTTTTACCGTAACTGTAACAGAATCAGAATCCGATTCACCAAATCTATCTGATACAGTTAATTCAAATGCGAAATCCTTTGATTGCCCACTTGCAACACTTGGTGCAAAAAATGTTGGTCCTGCACTTGCTTTTGAAGACATCTTGACAGATTGACCCGAAGTCTGCTTCCATGAATATCTTAATTTATCACCGTCAGGGTCTGTGCCAGAACCATCTAGCTGTACCAGTGCGCCTTTGTTGACTGTTTGATCTGCTCCTGCATCAGCTGTTGGAGCCCCGTTACCTGTTGAAACTCTAATTATCACCATATCTGTAGCACTGCCTAATCCTGGAGCAGAAACTGTAAGCTTTAATGCCAAAATCTTTGTTTCGCCATTTGCTACATCTGGTGCAAAAAATGATGGAGTGGGGGACGTTGTATCATCTAGTAATACCGACGCTCCAAATGTTTGTTCCCATGAGAATGTCAACGGCTGGTTATTTGGTGCACTGCTTTCAGTACCATCTAGATTAACTTTGTCTCCCTCACCAACATTTTGGTCTGGACCGGCATTTGCTACTAACAGACTAACTGAGCCTCTGCCTACCACAACTGAGACAGAATCTCTTGCATTTCCTCCAAATCCATCTGAGACTTTGAGTTCAAATGTCAAGGGTTGACCGTGTGCATTAGCTGGTGAAGTAAACGTTGGACCAGCTCCTGTAGTGGATGATAATGCAACAGGAATACCGCCAGTTTGTTTCCATGAAAATGATAATCTATCACCGTCTGGGTCAGAACCAGAACCTGAAAGTTCTACGGTTTCGCGTAGACCGGCTCTTTGATCTGGACCTGCATCAGCTGTTGGAAATGAATTAACTGGGTCTACTATAATTGTGACAGAGTCAGTGTCCTCACCGCCTACTCCATCATCTACTGTAAGATCAAATGTCAAAGTCTTTGTTTGACCATTTTCAACTTCGGGAGCTACAAAGGTTGGATTTTGTTTTGTCATTGATGATAGCTTAACTGATTCACCTGCAGTTTGTTTCCATGAAAATGATAATACGTCTTCAAGATTTGGATCAGTTCCTTCTCCTACAAGGGTTACTTGGGTTAGTTCATCAACATGATAATTACCATCACCAACTAGACGGGTTTCTATTGGATAGCTGTCAGGACATCCGTCATTATCTTTGTATTTATTCCAAGTTTCAGAAGAGGCAGGACACGAGTCTTCACTGTCAATGAATCCATCTTTATCAGCATCTGGAGTTCCTGGAATGTATTCACGGTCTGGAAATATTTCATCTGGACATCCATCATTATCATTAAATTTGTTATAGATCTCAGCATCTGTTCTACATCTGTCTTGCCAGTCACGAATTCCATCCTTATCGGTGTCAACCAGAACAGTGTTGGGAGAAGATGATATGATTCTGTCTGGACATCCATCATCGTCTATGAATTTATTATAAGTCTCAGGGTAACTTGGGCATTCATCAACAGAGTCCTTTAATCCATCTCTATCAGTATCACGCTGGGAATCAATTGTGTCTGGGCAACCATCACGGTCTAGAAATTTATTATAGGTTTCAGGTTGACTTGGGCAATGATCTACTCTATCAGTTATCCCATCGTCATCAGTATCCAAAATTCCCTTTTTTTTCTCAGCTGGAGATATGTCTGGGCATCCATCTTCATCCAGATATTTATTATGAGTTTCTAGTGCATCGTGACATTGGTCATATAGATCAGATACGCCATCTTGGTCACCATCAAGACTTGCCATGTATAGATCAGGACAACCGTCGTCATCCATTATTCCCTCATAGTCTTCAGGTAAAGATGGACAATCATCAATATCGTCTGGAATCTGATCATGGTCACGATCAATTACTTGAGCCATTACGCTAGGTAATGCACTAAAAAGTAGCAAAAATGCTAAAGTAAGTGCATAAAATTTGTAATGCAATATTTTGTGAGTCAAATTACACTGATTAAAAGCTTTCGCTCGTTTGGATCATAATTTTTAGATCGCGTCAGTACCTTACAGAACTTAGCATTTTTGTCAAATTAATTACAACTGCCATTCTTCTAATTTTTGACAGACATTAAATCACATATGGTATTTTAATGGCAATAGCCTTCCTAAGCAAATTGGACGGCTTTGAACAGGGAGGGTGGAGTCTAAGGGGACTAGTAAAAAATCCCAAGAGCCCAGAATTTACAAGACAGCTTCAAGTCATAGAAAAAAAAGTAAGAAGGTTTGAACAAAGTAAGCGTAGTCTAAAACCAACTATTTCAGCACAAAGGTTTGCTAGGGTCCTCCACAGCCTAGAGGACATAGCTGAAAAAATCAGTATCATTGGCGGATACGCCTCACTAGCTTATTCTGCCGATACCCAATCAGACGAGGCAACCTTGTTGCTAACAAGGATGACAAAGTTAGGTTCTGAAGTTGAAAACCGCACACTATTTTTTGACCAATGGTGGAAAAAACAGCTTGACCAAAAAAACGTCTCAAGACTAGTAAAATCGTCTGGACAATTAGCAGAATTTTTGAAGCACAAGCGACTTGTAGCAAAGTACTCACTTACTGAGCCTGAGGAACGGATAATCAATACATTGGATGTTACTGGAAGTACAGCGCTTGTCAAGCTTTATGACAAGATCACAAACAGTTTTCAATTTGTTGTAAAAATAGATGGAAGAAAGAAAACATACAATCGAGAACAGCTTACACTACTAGTTAGAAATCAAAAACCCAAAACGCGTGAGATCGCGTACAAAGCACTCTTGTCCGAATACCAAAAAAACAAGGGAGTACTTGGAGAAATATATCAGAACCTAGTGTTAAATTGGAAAGACGAAAGTATAGAAATAAGAGGATATTCATCACCTATTTCGGTTAGAAACATTGCAAACGATGTTGATGACAAAACAGTAAATTCACTGCTTTCGGTTTGCAAAAACAATACAGTAGTATTTCAAAAATACTTTATTTACAAAGCTAAAATGCTTGGAATGAAAAAGCTTCGTCGCTATGATCTTTATGCTCCAGTGGTAACAAAAATAAAACAAAAAACCTACACATATAACAAAGCAGTCAAACTTGTTTTAAAGACGCTAAGCAGCTTTAGTCCCACACTGGCAGAATCTGCAAGAAAAGTTTTCGTACAAAAACATATTGATTCTTCCATCAGAGCTGGAAAAAGAAGTGGTGCCTTTTGCCACACAGTTTCTCCCAAGATCACACCTTATGTGCTTGTGAATTTTAAGGGAAAATCAAATGATGTTTTTACTCTTGCACATGAGCTAGGTCACGCCATACACAGCGAAGCAGCCTCTGACAAATCAATATTTGTCCAAGAAGCATCACTTCCTCTTGCTGAGACTGCTTCAACTTTCTCAGAACTGTTACTGTTTGATGAAATTTTGGGCAAAGTTACTGATGAAGAAAAACGAGCAATACTTGCAGAGCAAATAGATGATCTATATTCAACTGTGATGAGACAAGCATTTTTTACTACATTTGAAATTTCGACACATGAAAAAATTGGGGATGGTGCAACTGTAGATGACATTACAAAAGTGTACCTGAAAAGTCTTCAAGAGCAATTTGCTACCTCTGTAAACATCACTGAAGACTTTGGTGTCGAATGGAGTAGTATTCCACATTTTTATCACACACCATTTTATTGCTATGCATACTCATTTGGAAATTTGCTTGCACTTTCTTTCTTCCAGCAATACAAAAAAGAAGGAAGTTCATTTGTGTCAGACTATTTGCAAATCTTGGCTGCGGGTGGTTCCAAAAAACCTGAATCTCTCCTAAAAGAATATGGCATAGACATTTCCTCACAAAGGTTCTGGCAGGCAGGTTTTGGATATATTAAAAACCAGATCGAACGGCTTGCAAGACTAACCTAATATTAAAAGCGCCTAGCAATCAGGCGCCCCCAACTGCTAGGCATGTTCCCCAACGGTTTGAACCGATGTCAACGCTATTGACGGCAGATTACAATTTAAACCATTTGAATGTGGATCAACTAAAACTATTTTATTTTATTTTCTGTAATAGTGCCAAGTGAAGTTTCCCAGATGCTGTAGCAAAGAACCTGTATATCTGATTACTTATGACTGTGGGCCTGAGCCTAATGAGACCATCCTAGTTTGTAAGGATCATTACTTAGAAGAGCCTTTTCAACGATTTGCAATCAAAATAGAAAAATTGCAAGAGTAGACTTAATAGTTCCATATAAAAACGAGCTCTCATTGCAAATAGTAAAAGTAGTTTTTTTATTAATTG
>Ga0209341_10000802_pt1 | contig 32000 bp, 31 predicted proteins | sample RifCSP13_2_FD_184020 | JGI IMG/M metagenome (GOLD analysis project Ga0209341, IMG submission 184020) | Soil microbial communities from Rifle, Colorado - Rifle CSP2_sed 13_2 (SPAdes) (version 2) | ecosystem: Environmental > Terrestrial > Deep subsurface > Rock core/Sediment | place: Rifle... | reverse complement strand
CCCTAAGCGTGGGGCCGGGAGGCTGCTCAGACTGCCCTGAAAATGACCGGAAGGAGTGCGCACGGCGCTGAGGATGACCGGTTCACGATTATTTTGATCCACGGCAGGTTCTCCTCTTACGTTTCACGCTCTACGTATTCTTTATCTTTTTTCGACCACTCTTCTCTGATTCTTCGATAACTATCTTCGAGGCTCTCGGGCAGCACGCGCGTCTGGCCCAGAGAGGACATAAAGCTGGTATCGCCAGCCCAGCGCGGGACAACATGCAAATGGACGTGTTCAGTGATCCCTGCCCCGGCTGCCTCACCAATGTTGATCCCGATATTGAAGCCTTGGGGGTTATACACCTGGCGCAGCACAGTTATCCCCAGAGCTGCCAGCTCCATAACTTCCCCCCGGATATCCCCTTCTAACATTTCCAGCGAAGATCGGTGCACGTAAGGCACAACCATCAGGTGACCGCTGGTATATGGATAGCGGTTTAAGATGACGAAAGCCCGTTGGCCCCGGAATATGATCAGGTTATCGGGATCATCAGGCTGTTCCATCGCTCTGCAGAAAGCACACCCTTGCACATCTTTGTGTTTCTCGATGTATGTCATACGCCAGGGAGACCAGAGGTACTTCATGAAGGATGAGGGATGAAGGATGACAGATCGCGAAGGAAGAATACTGGTTGCGGAAGGCTGATGGCTGACTGCTTGTTATTGTAGCAGAGAATCCATCCTCAAGGAATAGTTGACAACCCACCCGAAGCAGAGTATCCTCTTTTCCATCCATTCTAGATGTCCGTCCGGCTGAGAGTGACGGGCGCTGCGAACATGATGCAACTGCCTCTGTTTCAACCCCCTTCCTGGACAGTCACCGCACTGACGCGTTACTTGCGCGAGCTGCTTGAGGGTGATGAGGTTCTGCAAGAGCTGTGGGTCCAGGGGGAGGTCTCCAACCTGTCCCGTCCCTCCTCCGGCCATCTTTACTTTACTTTAAAGGATGCTGGCGCGGCCTTGCGCTGCGTGTTGTGGCGCAACGCCGTCCTGCGCCAGGCTTTTCTGCCCCGCGATGGCGATGGGATAGAAGTTCACGGTAGCATTGGCGTCTATGAAGCTAACGGCTCTTACCAGCTGTACGCCGATCTGATCCGCCCGGCTGGTGAGGGAGCGCTTTACCAGGAATTCTTACGCTTGAAAGCACGCCTGGAAGCCGAAGGTCTGTTTGATCCGGCGCGCAAACGCCCGATCCCAACCTGGCCGAACACGATCGGCATCGTGACTTCCCCCACTGGAGCAGCTCTGAGCGATATGCTTAACACATTGAGCCGGCGCTTTCCGCTCGCCAGGGTGATCCTGGCCCCCAGCCCGGTGCAAGGCGAGGAAGCCCCGGCCGCAATTAAAGCCGCCCTGGAGGCATTGAATGAAATTGTCCAGCCGGATGTCATCTTGCTGGCGCGTGGGGGTGGCTCGATCGAAGACCTGTGGGCGTTCAACGACGAGCGCGTGGCGCGCGCCATCGTTGCCTCCCAGGCGCCGGTGATCAGCGGCGTGGGTCACGAGACGGATTTCACCATTGCCGACTTCGCGGCCGACCTGCGCGCTCCGACCCCAACCGCTGCCGCCGAACTGGCCACCCCAGACCAGGTTGATATGCGTGCCGCGCTGGTCGACCAAAAAAATCGCCTGGGACGCTCCTGCGAGGTATTCTTGCTCGCCCAGAGCGGACGTTTAGAGGGTATGCAAAACCAGCTGCGGTTGCGCTCGCCCGTGGCGCGCATCCGCCGCGACCGCCAGCGCCTGGATGATCTATCCCGCTACGTTGGTCTCTCCCTGGCGCACAACCTGCAAATCCACCGTACCCGCCTGCCAGGCCTGCAACAGCGCTTAAACGCCCTCAATCCCCAGTCTATCCTGAAGCGTGGCTTTGCCCTTGTCAGGGGATCAGACGGGCGCCTGGTCAAGAGCGTGGAGCAAGTCCATCCCGGCGAGGACCTGCAGGTGCGCGTCAGCGACGGAGAATTCGGTGCGCGCGTGCGAGAGGCGGATGGGAATCCAATGGAATGACAGGCAGCGCTGAAACTTCTACCATCCAATGCTTCAACTGCGGCGCAAACGCACTCCGGGTGGAGGATTTCTGCCCGGCTTGCGGCGCGCCGCTCGTCTCTGGAGCCAGGACCGCCCAGGACCAGCAGGAAGCGCTGAAGGAGCTGGTGGAAGGTTCCAACCTAAATTTAATCAAGGCTGGCAGCGGCGCGGCAGAATATGCCTTCGGGATTGGGTGTTCCCTGTGCACGCTGCTCACCCTGGCGGTGTTATTGATCTCTTATTTCTTCATCACCAAGACCTGGACGATCCTGGCAGTGATCGCCCTGACTGCCATCTTAATTTCGGCGATGGTCTCGGCCTTACTCGCTGCGCGGGCGAAAACCGCTACCACCCGGACGACCTATGAGCGGGTGGTGAAGCCGGAGATCGATAATTTTCTAAAACATAATGGACTCACCTGGCAGGAATTCGATGCTCAAGCCATGCAAGGTATCGCTGAAGACGCTCCGCTGCGCAATTATCTCTCCTGACCTGTACCACGGAGGTCTCCAATTACGATTCTCGATTCTGGACTCTCTAATCTCGATCAACTAAGGAGTGAGCGATGAGCGCCTCACCAAACTCAATGTCCACCCCCCAAACGCCGCTGGACCAGCTGAGTTACGAGCAGGCCTTCGGCGAGCTAGAAGCCATCGTCGCCGCAATGGAGGCAGACGAACGACCTTTAGAGGAAGCCCTGGCCCTTTTCGAGCGAGGGCAAGCCCTGGCCCGGCATTGCGCCGAGCTGCTCGACCAGGCCGAGCTCAAGGTGCAACAGCTCTCTGGGGAAGGATTGGCGGATTACAACCCCGCCTAGATAGCCGCGAACCGGGGATTGAACGGATAGAATGAACCTGCTCGGCCTTTTCTCTAATCCAGTGTTGATCGCCGGGCTCACTGCCTGGGGCCTGGCGCAAATCCTCAAAGTGCCCTTGAATTACCTGGTCACTCGCACCTGGGACTGGGTGATGCTACTGCGGGTCGGCGGGATGCCCAGCTCACATTCGGCCTTGATTGCCGGCATTACGCATGCGATCGGTCTGTTTGTCGGCTTTGATACGCCCTTGTTCGCCCTGGCGCTGGCGATCGCCATCATCGTGATCTACGACGCCACCGGCATCCGCCGCCAGGCGGGCCTGCACGCCGAGATCATCAACGCCATGATCCGGGATTTAGCCCGGGGACACCCCTTGAAAGAAGAACAATTGAGGGAAGTGCTCGGGCACACCCCTCTGGAAGCGGTGGGCGGCACGCTGCTGGGAATTGTAACTGCCCAGGCGATGTGGTTTATATGGCGGTGAGGATTTAAAGTTGAGATAATCAAGATACCTTTGCCCGAATTCTTTGGTCGATCACTTTTAGTAGCCCCCGCGCCTCCCTGACCCCCAAGGCCAACACCACTACCCCATAGATGCCCGCCCCCAGGGCTATACCGCCCAGGGCAACTAACCAAACGGGCTGGCTGCTCGTCCAGCTCAACCAGGCCCAAACCCCCAACGACATGGCCAGCGTCGCCAGGGCTGCCTGCCCGGTGGCAACCAGGATTTTCCGCCCGTCCAGGCCCTGCAGCCGGCGGCGCATAATGACCAGCAAGCTGACCATCTCCAGGCCAGTCGCCAGGGTATTGGCCAGCGCCAACCCACCATGCGGCATCCACTTCAGGCGCACAAACAAGGCCGAGAAGGCGAAGCTGAAGGCCACGTTGAGGCTCATGGCAAGCACCCCGACCAGGACCGGGGTGCGGGTGTCGTGCATGGCGTAAAAGGCGCGCGCCAGGATCTCCACCACCGAATGCCCCACCAGGCCAGCCGCGTACCACAGCAGAGCCCAGGCGACCAGCTCCGTCGAGTGAGGGGTGAATTCGCCGCGTTGGTAGAGCAAGACGATCAGCGGCTGGCGCAGCAGGAGTAACCCCAATGAGGCCGGCAAGGAGAGCAACAATACTCCCCGCAGGCTGGCTGCCAGGGAAGCGCGCATCTCGTCTAACCTGCCGCGCGCCACCTGCATCGAAAAGGTCGGCAAGGCAGCGATGGCAATCGACTGGGCGATGGCTGCTTGGGGCATTAACATCAGCATGAAAGCCACTACTACCCCGGTGACGCTACCTTCGGGCTGCCGGGAAGCCAGCCAGATGTTTACCCAGAAATTGAGTTGCACTACAGCCACACCGAGTAAGCGCGGCCCCATCAGGCGCGCCACCTCTCGGACGGCAGGTATTTCTAACCCCAACGTGGGAAAGTAATGGCCTCTCTGGCGTAGCAAGGCCGGCAATTGCAGCGCCAGGTGTAGCGCAGCCCCGATCACAACCCCCCACGCCAGCCCGTAAATGCCCAGGCGCGGCGATAGGAGGAGTACGCCGAAGATCATCCCGGCCTGGTACATTGAAGGGGCCAGGGCCGGGATGAAGAAGACCTGGTGCGAGTTGAGGATGCCCATCAGCAGCCCGCTCAGGCCGAAGATCACGGCGGACGGCAGCATCAACCGCAGCAAATCGACCGTCAACGCCTCCTGGGTGGGGTCAGCGGCGAAGCCTGGCGCAAGGAAAATTCGCACGACCTGGGGGGCGAAGACCGCTGCCAACAGGCTGGCGAGCACCGAGATGACCAGAATCAGGTTGGCGATGGCCGAAGCCAGTTGCCACGCCCCGCGGCGGTCGTCCTGAGAAAGCAATCCGGTAAAGGTGGGAATGAAGGCCGAGGCCAGCGCTCCGCCCGCCACCAAGTTGAACAGGGTTTCCGACACCCGGTTGGCGGCGTTGAAGGCGTCCATCACCGCGCTGGTGCCGAAGGCGTTCAGCACGATTACCTGGCGTGCCAGGCCAGTCAGGTAGCTCAAAACAAAAGCAGCCATCACCGTGCCCGCGGCGCGGGCGATCTGGCGATTGGCTGCACCGATGGAGCTGTTCACAAGGATGGATTATATCAATTTACAACAAGCAAAACAGGATCTATTCAAGGTCTGGTTTTAGGGAGTCAGGAGAAACCGCGGGAAAAGGATCTTAACTGTAGGATAACTACCCCTAATCCGGAAACGATTAAACCAGCTACCTCTTGCCACGTCAGGCGCTCCCCCAAGAAAATCCAGGCCAAAATGGCGATCTGGATCAGCATCGTGTTATTGATCACGCTGGATTCGACTGCCGACAACGTACGTAGAGTGTGGTTCCACAACGTAAAGGCAAATGCCGTGTTCACGAGAGCCAGCCAGGCGATGATCGCCCAATTAGCCAGGCTGATCGCTGGTACCCCCTCCCTGACAATGCCAGCGGACAACAGCACGCAGGCCCCAAAACCCATGCTGACTGCTGTGACGCCAAGCGGGGGTATAGTCCCAGCCCGGTTGATTTGCCGGCCGAGGATGGATGAGCCCGCGTTGGCGATTACGCCGATAGCTACCGCCACAAGCCCGATCAGCTCCCCTCCTGGCAGGGCTACCGGGTAGAAATATAGGGTGGCGCCGGTGATAGACAGGGCGACACCCAGCCATTGCCAGATCGAGGGGCGCTCTACCAGCAGGGGAATACCCAGCAAAGCCACGAAGATCGGCGAAAAATTGTATAACAAGCTGACAGTGACTGCAGGCAGGTGGACCAAGCCGACAAACAACGCCCCCTGGGTGAACGTGTAATACAACAGGCCGAGGGCCAGCAGTCGCACCCAGGCCAAAGCGGGCAATCTGCGCAGGGCGGCCATCTCGCCTGGACGCAACAAGAAGGGAAGCAAGCATATAAATGCCAGGCCGTAGCGCAGGCCGGCAAATGTCAGCGCCGGGATACCGGACAAGCCGATCTTGATCAGCACCCAAGAAGTCGACCAGAGAAAGGTCACGAACAGGGCTTGAAAGATGGCGGTGGAGTGAGAAATTGATCTTTTAATCGGGAGGTTCCCATTTATCCAGAAGATCGCTCAGACTATTGAACGCTATTGTCCGGATATCATGGAGACGAGCATATTCCAACAGCTCGTCGCGAGCGTATACGATATCGGCTGCCTGGATCGCATCGGTATCGCTCAAGCCATCGCCGATGAACACGACTTTATAACGCCTAGCCTGATAAGAGCGTACAATATTCAACTTTGATACCCCGCGTAGGGGTGAGCTCGAGTCATGCCATGGGAATGAGAACTGAAAGCCATTGGGCGCGAAATGGATTTCATTGGCATATATCGCCACCTCATAAATTCCGTGATTCCTTAAGATAAAGTCGATGTACCAAAGCAAGCCATCGCTGACAATAGCGAATTCATAATTTTGTGCGCGGCAAAAGCAAAGGAATTGATGAACTGCAGGATCTAAAGCGATTCCTCTCAAGGCCTTTTCCATATCTGCCTGGCTGGCATTAAATGTGGAAAAGCAAGTGGTGATCTCCTCCATCGTGCTGATCTCCCCGCGATCCCAGCGTTCTTCAACTTCTTTACAGAAGGGAGCTCCGAACTTTCGATAAAGGGTATTCAGTGCATTCTGGAGAGTCAGGGTTCCATCAAAGTCGGATAATACCGCGATCTTCATGTTCACTATTCACAAAGCTCGTTTCTTGAAATTAATAGCTATTTGCAGCCGTCGGCCGACATTCTATCATCCTTTAGACGATTTCCCTTCTACTTTCATACGTATTTTACCGTTACCCAGGTTGAATCTCATAGCCTGACAAATTACATATCCGATTGTATGACATTTGACATTTGATTTTACTCGCGTTTTGTTCGATAATGATTATACAAACATATTTCAATTATAGTTTTATCAGAAAAGAACATAAGCATTCGTGGAGGTGCTCGTGATTCAAGTAGAGCGTCTCAGTGAAGTATCGGCAATTGTGCAAAAAGAGGGGAAGATTACGATCGACGAAATTTGCACTCGTTTCAATATTTCGGAGATGACAGCGCGGCGTGACCTCCAGGAACTGGCTCGAGCGGGCATTGTACGTCGCGTTCATGGTGGGGCGGTCAGTGCATTTGGTCGTTCCTTTGAACCCCCTTATCAATCTCGATCCCAAAGCAAAATACAATTGAAAAGAGCAATCGGGCAGAAAGCTGCCGGAATGGTCGCTGATGGCGACAGCATCGCATTAGATGTTGGCACGACCACGCTGGAGATAGCCCGCGCCCTGAAAGACCGCCATAACCTCACCATCGTCACGGCCAGCCTGCCGATTGCTTATGAGCTGGTTACGGATCACTCGTTTAGCACAGACATACGCCTGATCCTAACGGGTGGAATTGTCCGACCTGGGGAGCTCTCCATGATTGGGCATATCGCTGAACAAACTTATGACGAGATCCATGTAGATAAAGCATTTATTGGGATCGGCGGCATAAGTCTCCAAGATGGATTAACCGAGTACAACTTAGAAGACAGCCTGGTAAAGCGTTCTTTGATTAGAACTGCGCGCCAAATCATCGTCGTGGCTGATTCAAGCAAGTTTGGGCGGACAACATTTGCTTCTGTATGCCCTTTATCAGCCGTGAATACCATTGTCACTGATAGTGGTGTCTCCAAAATAATGGTTCAGGCGCTGCGTCAAGCAGGTATTCAGGTTTTGACTGCCGAATAGCTAAACATACACCAACCAGGAGAGTATATCTATGGTGTCATGGGTGAAAGAACACTTCAAAATTCAGAAGCCAGTGATCGCGATGGCACACGTGCCGGCTTTGCCAGGAACTCCTCGATACGACGAGGAATATGGAGTTGAATACCTGGTAGAGCACGTTCGTCCAGATGTCGAACATCTCTTACGCGAAGGTGTGGACGCGATCATGTTCTGTAACGAGGACGACCGACCTTATGTGTTAAAGGCAGGGATTGAACAAATCGCTGCCATGACGCGTGTGGTTACGGAACTGGCTCCAAAGACTATTCCCTTTGGAGTTGACTTCTTATGGGATCCTTATGCAGCTCTGGCAATCGCGCATGCGACTGGTGCTTCTTTTGTCCGGGAGGTATTGACCGGGTTGTATGAGTCTGATATGGGCCTATGGTCACCCAACGCGGGTGAAGTTCTCCGCTTTCGAAACCAGATCGGAGCTAAGAAGGTACGTGTTTTTTTTAACATTGTCCCCGAGTTTTCGTCTTCTCTTGGGACGCGTAATGTCGCTCAGCGAGCGAGGAGTGTTGTGGTTTCCTGTATTCCGGATGTCATCCTGGTTTCTGGGCCGATGGCGGGCGCCGAGCCGGATATCGCCACCCTGGCAGAAATCAAGGATGCGGTTGAGGAGGTACCCGTCTTTGTTAACACTGGCGCCAAGGAAGATAACATTGCAGCTTTCCTAAGTATTGCTGATGGCGTCATCGTTGGTTCCAGCCTTAAGGTTGATGGTTATACTTGGAACCCAGTCGATCCCAAGCGAGTGGCGCGCTTCATGGCGCGAGTTGAGAAAGCTCGCTAAGCATGCTGTGCCTGGTCAATACTAAGAACTTATTTGCAGGCGTGATTCTCTATGATTATGCATCCGGCTATCTGCGAGATTAGCGAGAAGTTTCAAGCGAAACAGCTGCATGCAGCTCGCAGCGGGCGAGACGTAATGCGCGCTTTTGCGGAGCTGAGCGTAGACAGCCGGGCAGCCAATACCCAAGAACTTTGTAATGAGATTGAAGATGCAGTCGATGCCTTGCTTGAGGTTCTACCTGCTTACGCCCCCCCGCTGAACGTAATGCATCTGGTAATGTCCCGGGTTGAGGAAGCCCTGGTGGATGAGCTGAGCGTTGAGTCATTGAAAGCTTTGATCGCCAGCGACGCTGGGAATTACCAGGAATGGGCCGAACTTGCGCGGGAGAGAATGGCCTGCTTTGGTGCCGAACTTATCCCAGAAGGATCGACGGTCTTCACTTTCACTTTGAGCGAAACAATGGTAAACACATTCAGGGAAGCCTCTCGCCAAGGGAAAAGATTTAGAGTCCTGGTTACCGAATCCCGACCAAACAACGACGGCTTGATTACGGCGACCCGGCTTACCCAGGAAGGCGTCCCGGTGGAGATCAGCATCGACGCCGGTGTAGGCGAGTTGGTACCGCAGGCGGACATCATGCTGGTCGGCGCCGAAGGAGTGATGGCTGATGGCAGTGTGGTGTGTAAAGTGGGAACTTACCTGGCAGCTCTGGTCGCTAAAGCCCACAGTGTCCCAGTGTATATTATTGTAGACACGATGAAGTTTAATCTGACTTCTACCCTTGGCCTACCCATGAGATTGGATCCAATCCAGGAGAAAGACGTGTACGATACAACCTGTAACGATAGGACCAGGGTTATCGGTTACTTATTCGACCAAACGCCACCGGAATTGGTTAATGCTCTTGTGACTGAAAGAGGCATCCTTCATCCAAAAGATTGCGCCGCGCTGATGGGCGAGACGCGATTGAGTAGCAAGTTGAGCGAAAAACTGCACGCTTGGGCTTTCCGAGATAGTTAATAAACTTTTTAGAAAGGAAAGAAATAATGTCCAAACATCCCGCCATTGAGACCGTGGTTGAACGCATCAAAACCGATGTGATCGGTGGAGCAGCGGATACAGCAAAAGAAGTTGTTACCGCCCTGGTTGCGCTAGTTCAAGATAGCCAGGCCTCAGACAAGGAAGGTTTCATTGGAGAAGTTAATGCTGCTGTGATCGATATCTTACGAGTGATGCCTTCTTTGGCTCCGCCGATCAACGCTATGCACCGTATTATTGGGGCAATGGAAGAGGCATTGTTGAAAAAAGCCTCTGTTCCAGAGATCAAAGCCGCGATCAAGCAATCTGCCGATGATTTCTTCACCTCGATCGAGGGTGCCCTAGATAGAGTGGCGCAATACGGCGCCGAGAAAATTCGAGATGGCGATACTGTTTTCATGTACAGCATGAGTTCGACGGTGTGGCGCATCCTACGCCGCGCTAAAGCACAGGGAAAATCGTTGAGCGTCGTTGTGACCGAATCACGGCCGGCGAATGAAGGTTTGTGGACTGTTACCGAAATGGAGAAGGATGGTATCCCAGTTTCTGTAAGTATTGATGCCTGTATTGGCGAGCTGATCCCGCAATGCGATGTCGTTTTCGTGGGAGCAGATGCCATTTCATCCCACGGAACTGCATTATGTAAGGTAGGGACATACCCAAGTGCGCTCGTAGCCCATGCTCACGGGGTGCCATTCTACATTGCTGCAGATACCTTGAAATTTGATTCGAGCACCTTGCTCGGGCTTCCTTTCAGGGTCGATCCCATCCATTGGCACGAGGTGTTAGGCGACCAGCAATATTCCGACCTCGTAAAAGTCTCTGGATACCTATTTGATGAAACGCCCGCAAACTTAGTAACCGCAATCATAACAGAGTTAGGTCTACTAAACCCAGCCGCTTGTTTCAGTGTGATGTGGCAGATGAAACTCAGCCAGCAGTTGAGCGCGATGCTCCCGGCTTGGGTGAAAAATGAGCTTTAATATTGGAAATCGGATCATCAGAAAACTGGGAAGATTATTTGATCAATGAACTCGAGTTACCATGAAATTTCAAGATCGTCGCTCCAAGAAAATTGTTTTCGTATCGCATTGCATCATCAACTGCAACAACAAATTCCCTGGCTATGCCGACATTGCGGGTGCCTATACCGACTTCGTGATCCCTATCTTGGAAGCAGGCATTGGAATCTTCCAAATGCCCTGTTGTGAAGCGTTAGGTTGGGGCGGTGTAGGTCGCAGGCACATTGAATTTGACCTGGATAAAAACAGGCTTGATCAGGATTGGATCAAGGAATACCCCCAATTATGTACTTGGTGGGCTAATTGGACGGCGGATAGGCTTCAGGACTACGTGGTCAATGGGTATAAGATTCTCGCAATCATCCATATTCAGGATAGCCCTACCTGCGGACTTGACTTCGTAGATCCATTCCCTCAAATCCATTTCGATCTACTCGATCGCGGCGTTACCTGGAAAAACCTGGTCTTTGAGCAATTGATCGCCAATCTGGAAACTCCAGAAGAGATGGCTAGACGAGGTGCTGTTGGGACTGGAGCTTTTGGAGGCGCTTTGCGGGATGAACTATGTCGTCGGAGCCTGGATGTCCCGTGGTTAGGGTATGTGCCCTCTAAACCCATTGAGGAGCAAAGCCAACAAATACTTAATGCCTTAGGCCTGAAATCCAAGCAAAATATTGAGGATTCAACCAGTGATTCAATCGGAGCGATCCAAGGAGAAGAAGAAAGGAGGAAAGGATTTGGAGATTAGAAGAGAGCAACAGATCCCTGAATGCTGGCAAATCGAACCTTCGGATTCCAACCATATCGATAAGGAGAAAAGGCAATGAAGACATCTAAATATTTCTGGTTGCTAAGCCTGATCGCCATTCTGGCGTTGATTTTGGGTGCATGTGCCCAGCCGACTGCAATCCCAGAGGCGCCCGCAACCGAAGCACCTGTAACGGAAGAATTGCCCGCTACAGAGGCTCCTGAGACAGAAGCTCCGGTAACAGAAGCCCCAGCTACAGAGGCGCCGCCTGCCGAAGTGGCCGAGATCGTTTACATGCGCCAGGCAGAGGGCAGCGAAGCAGAGCTGGCGCTGGTCGATAAGTTCAATGAAACCCATCCGGACATTCACGTCACTGTCGACTCGGTGCCGGCTGAGGATAACTACCCCAAGCTTGTGCTCACCACCGAAGCGGGCAACCCGCCGGACGTTTACATGACCTACTTCACTTTGGGTGCGGCCACCAATGGTCTGGCGCTGGACCTTACCCCTCTCATTGAAAAGGAAGGCGAGGAGTGGTTCAACAGCCTGTCTGAGAATGGCTGGGTTTTCCACGAATATGCGGGGAAATACTACGCTGTCCCCTGGCGGGTGTCACCCAGCATGGTGATCATCAACACAAACCTGCTCGAAAAAGCCGGATTGGAACTGCCGCCCAATGATTGGACCTGGGAGGACTTTGTCGCCTATGCCAAAGCCATGACCAATCCAGATGCAGGGGAATATGGGTTCTGTATCATGGGTTCGGCTGAAGATCCCGGCACAGATTACCAGTTCTACCCCTTCCTGTTCCAGGCTGGGGGTACAATGATCGGTGAGGATGGCCTGTCCGCTTTCGACTCGCCAGAGGGTGCAGAGGCTCTACAGTTTATGGTAGACCTGATCCAAACAGAGCAAGTCGTGCCACCTGGCACCACGAGCGCTACAGCCAACGCCTGCATCGATTTGCTGGCAGCCGACAAAGCAGGCATGTGGACGAACGCCAACCTATGGCTTGGCATCATCCGCAATACCTACCCCGATGTTAAAATCACCATCGCGCCGATGCCGACTCACACGACCACGGGCGCCCTGATCGGCGGTACAGGTTTCGGCATTTCCCCGAAATCTGAGAACCCGGAAGCTGCCTTTGAGTTCATCAAGTTCATGGTCTCTGAGGAGAGTATGCGCGCATGGACCAGTGCATTCTACTTCACACCGCCAAACGTTTCCATTCTCGAGGATCCAGAATTCCTTAAGGATCCTGAACAGGCTGCCACTGCCTACGCCATGCTGAACCAGAAGATGTATCCATTAGCGCACTATCCGGACAGCTCGAACCTGGAGAGTGTGTTGCGCAGCTACATCCAGGCAGCATATCTTCAGGAGCAGACCCCTGATGAGGCTCTTGCCGGAGCAGCCGCCGAGTGGGATGCGACCTTGCAGGATTTCGTGGCAGATGATTGGTGGGCTGCCTGGGTTCGGTAACTCTCGTTCTTAACCACCCCTAGTCAATCCGGCGAGTCTGCTCCCCCCAGCAGGCTCGTCGGACCCCCGCCCTTTTTATGGAAAAGCGGCCTGGCGACTCTAGCAGTTTCCCGATCTAAAGAAACGGTAAAATTCAACGCTCGAATTTAATACAGTTCGCACGAACGATTGGTACCTCTCTAACTGCTGGGAACAGACATCATGGATACTGCCCTTCCGACCATTCCGCACCAAAAGAGACGAAATCGACTCAGCTCTGGCTATTTATTCGTTGCGCCAGCCGTAATCTTGATCACCCTATTGGCGATTTACCCGACCTTGCGCGTGATCAGTCTGAGTTTATTCGATCTCAACAGACGCACTGGGATTGACACTTACGTTGGGCTAGAGAACTATGCCAAACTGATCGCGGACCCTATGTTCCCGAAAGTATTCAAGCAGACCCTGCAATTTTCTTTTTTCAGCTCTCTTGGACATATTGTACTTGGTTTCTTCCTGGCGATATTGTTGAACACCGGGTTGAACCGCAAGTTTCTTGGCGCGTGCCGAGCTCTGATCTTATTGCCCTGGGCGCTCAGCCCAATCGTTGTAGCAATTATCGCGCAATTGTGGGCGTATCCGTTAATCAGCCCAATTGCAAAGATCTTAGCTGCCTTGGGTTCCCAAGCTGAGTTTGCGCCGCTGGCGAAACCCAGTACAGCGATGTGGTCGCTCTCGTTGATAAATGTCTGGCAGTTCACACCTTTCTACATGCTGATGATCCTGGCTGGTTTACAATCCATGGACCCGGAACTGCACGATGCTGCGAAGGTGGATGGCGCGTCTGTTTTGCAGCGGATTCGTTACTTGACATTACCTCATGTGCGGGATTTGATCCTTACACTGAGCTTGTTTGACCTTGTGACCACCGCCGCCTATTTTGATCTCATTTGGGTCACAACGCAAGGAGGGCCGGTGCGGAGCACGGAGGTGTTGGCCACCTACATTTATCGCATCGCTTTTGGCACCATGGATTGGAATCGCGCCAGCGCTATCGGCATGATATTGTTAGTTCTATGTATCGGTATATCCGCAGTGGTGCTTATACAAATGCAACGCGAAGAGTAGGGAGAGGACAAGTGTATAACCCAGGTCAAGCTCAAAAGAAAATCCTTAACTCGCTGACTTATCTTAGCGTTGGCGCGATTACCTTCTTTTGGTTGCTGCCGATCCTATGGATGATCATCTCTGCCTTTCGTGACCCAGGGGAACCATTTTATATTGGGATCCTGCCCAGCAGGTTGACTCTGGTGAATTTTCAGAAAGTCCTCTCGAACGAAAACACGATGCGATCCTTCCGTAACAGCGCTACGGTGGCTGCATTTGCAGCGATAGTGGACATGGTGATCGCGAGTCTAGCTGCGTATGGTTTTTCACGCTTCCGATTCGCAGGTAAGAGGCCTCTCCAAATTTTATTATTAGTGGTCCGTCTTTTCCCAGGGGTATTATTAGCCATAACCCTATTTCAGGTCGCAGGCTTCCTCAATGTATACGACACATTCGTCCCATTGATCCTGGCCAACGCCCTATTAAATTTACCTTTCGCCATCTGGAATCTACGCACCACCTTCGAAGCGCTTCCAATCGAACTAGAGGAAGCCGCGTGGTTAGATGGAACGACGCGTGTCGGTGGGATTACCCGGATCTTACTACCGTTGATGACACCCAGCTTGGCAGCGACCGCAGCGTTTGTCTTCCTACTGAGTTGGAATGAATACCTCTTTGCCGTTTCTTTCATCCGATCACCGGAGAAACAATTGATCACCACTGCTATCGCCGCTAATATCGGCCAGTACAATGTTGACTTTACCGGCCTGATCACTACAGGGATGCTGGCTAGCCTGCCTTTGTTGCTTGTATTTCTATACATCCAACGCTATATCGTTTCCGGCCTTGGGGTTGGCGCAGTGCGTGGTTAGGTTATACAATTAAACGCAAGAGACTATCTATGATGAGTTCTATGAAGCTCGAATTCAGCCAGCCCGGCAATTGGGTAGCCCAGGAGGGTCAAAGTTCCTTATACAGCCAGCTTGCCAAGGCCTGTGGCCAGATGGGATTTGCCGGCGATCTGGTGCTGCCGGGTATGCTGGTCGGCAAAGCGCTGCGCAGCCCATACCCTCACTGCCGGATCAACCAGATCAATGCACATCGAGCACAGGAGATCCCGGGCGTCCAAGCTGTGTTGACAGCCCAAGATATCCCAGGCGAAAATGTGATAGGAAAAACGGTTGAGGACCAACAATTTCTGGTCAGCGAACGCGCAAGGTCGGTAATGGATGCATTGGCCATCGTTGCCGCCGAGACTGAAGAAATCGCTCAGGCCGCGTTGGAATCTATTCATCTTGACCTGACGCCGCTCCCAGCTGTATTTGATCCAGAGGATGCCCTCAAATCCAAGTCAGACCTGCTTCACAATGACAGCAATTTGTTGCAGGATTTCCAAATCTTGTATGGTGATGCAGAAGCCGCTATGAGTGAGGCGGAGGTTGTCGTTGAGAATGCATATTACTTCCCATGGATTGAGCACGCCTTTCTTGAAACTGAGGCGGCTTTAGCTGCACCGAACAGTGATGGAAGCCTGACTGTCTGGCTTGGCTGCCATAATATCTATGCTGAACGGATGCAACTGGCGCGCGCCTTTGGCTGGCCTGAAAGGCGTTTCCGGGTGATTCTGGTGCCGGCTGGCGGTTCATTCGGGGGAAAAGACGACAATATCATTAGCGTCTGGGCTGCGTTGCTTGCTAATCATACGGGCCGTCCAGTCCGTTTTGTTTTTGACCGGCGCGAATCGATCCGCGGGCATTCCAAGCGCCATAGCCAACGGATTCAGCACCGGTTGGGGGCAGGCAGCGATGGGCGATTGGTCGCGGCACAAGTAAATATTCTGTTTGATACAGGCGCGTACGCTCATTGGGGTGCAAGCATTATGCGTTTCGCTTGCCTGCAAGCAACCGGACCGTACCGGATCCCAGCCGCGCATGTCAAAAGCCAGATCGTTTATACGAACAACATCACCGCCGGGGCAATGCGTGGTTGGGGCACACCAGGTATCGAGTTTGCCATGGAATCGCAGATGGATATTCTGGCCGAAAAACTTGGATTCCATCCCATTCAATTGCGCTGGATAAATGCCCTGAAAGATGGCGATGAAACGATCACTGGACGCCCGCTCCCGCCAGGCTGCAGGTATAGGGAAACGTTGGAAGCTGTAGCGCGGGCCGAAGGGATTTCCCTATAAACAGCAGGACAATCATATCATGCAGAATGGTTCGATTGCCGAGGACAGCGTTCGTTCTTTTCTGAGCCGGCCGGGTGCACAATTACCCGGAGAAGGGATCGTATCGTTACGTAGCCCACTGGCAAAGGCTTGTGGCCAGGTGACATATCCCAGTGACTTAAAGCTGCCAGGTATGCTGGTCGGTAAAATCCTTTATAGCCCCTTTCCTCATTGCCAGATCAACGTAATTGACACAGAGAAAGCAAAACGCTTACCAGGTGTCCGGGCAGTATTAACCTGGAAGGATATACCTGGCATCAACAAGGATATTAAGACGATTGCCGACCAGCCTTTCCTCGCGGAAGACAGGGCCAGAACGGTGATGGATGCGCTGGCATTAGTAGCAGCCGAGACTGAAGAAGCCGCCTCAGTGGCTTTGCAGGCTATTGAGTTGGATCTCATCCCATTGCCGGCAGTGTTCGACCTTGATGCAGCTCTCACCCCTGATGCTTCACAGGTCCACTCGAATGGCAACCGCGCCTATGAGTTCCAGATCATACATGGAGATGTGAAGGTTGGCTTGGCCGAGGCGGATGTCGTTGTAGAGAACGATTATGTCTTCCCGTGGATAGATCATGCATACCTGGAAACCGAGGCTGCGCTCGCTATATTGAGCTCAGATGGCACAATAACGGTCTGGCTTGGTTCGCACGATATCTACAGCGACCGAATCGGGTTAAGCGTGGGTTTTGGCTGGCCTGAAGAATCCTTCCGGGTTGTTCTCGTCCCTCCCGGAGGTTCGTTTGGTGGGAAGCATGTTCCGGTAGCCTTTTTTGCCGCCTTGTTAGCCTATTACACTGAAAGGCCTGTAAAGATACAGTATTCCCGGTGCCAGTCAATGCGAGGACACGCCAAACGCTCGCCAATGCGCATCCACCACAAGCTCGGAGCGCGTGTGGATGGGTATATCACAGCTGCCGAGGTTCACATCACGAGTGATACCGGCGCTTATGTTCACTGGGCACCTTTGATCATCGACTTCTGTTGCATCCAGGCGACCGGTCCGTATTGCGTCCCTCATGCGTGGGTATCAGGGCACCTGATTTACACGAATAATATCGTGGGTAGCGGGATGCGGGGATTGGGAACTCCTCAGGTAGAGTTCGCTACGGAGTCCCAGATGGACCAGCTGGCTGAACGCCTGAATATTCATCCGCTCAAATTGCGCTGGATCAATGCGTTACGGGAGGGCGATTCAACCATCACCGGGCAACTCGCCCCAGGTTGTCAATTTGTGGATACGCTGGTTGCAGCCGCCCAACGGGCGGGAGTGAATTTGGAAGAGGACCGACTATGATAAAACATGGAGTTGGTTATGCCTCTGCTTGGCAGGGTCTCAATTTCCATTTTGGGCACCCAGACATCTCAACCGTAAGCCTGGAGCTGACCGATCAACTGCGTTATCGGATAGGTGTGGCTGCCGCAGACCTGGGAGAAGGCATCCCAGAGACGCTGGCAGTCATCCTATCGCAGGAGTTAGGAGGAGTGCCTGCCAGTCAAATCGAGTTTATTGACCCCGATACCGGGGTTACACCGGATGGTGGGGCGACGGGGGCTTCACGACAAACTGCGTTAACGGGTAATGCCACACTCAAGGCAGCCAAGAAACTCGCCTTGGTGCTAAAGAAGACGGCTTCAGAAATTCTAGATTCTCCACCAGATGAGGTGACGATCAAAGAGGGCATATTCTATGGCCGCGGGGGGGTCACGGCAAGCCTGGCTGAAATTGAAAAGGAATGTCGCCGGATCGGCCTGTCATTATCAGTGTTAGGGTTTTTCCAGGCACCACTCACCGAACCGTTGGACGATAAGGGTCAGGGCTTTGGTGTGAACCAATTTAGCTACGCAACCTATATCGCTGAGGTTGATGTGGATACCGATACTGGAGAAGTGAACGTCACGCGGGTTTCGGCTTTTGTCGACGCCGGAAAGATTGTGAGACGGATCGGTGCTGAGATGCAGGTAGAAGGCGGTATTGCGATGGGGCTGGGTCATACATTGACTGAAGAATTTAAGCAGCGACAAGGTTGGCCGGAGACCGATGGATTTACAACTTACCTTATTCCAACCATTCAAGATGTGCCATTGGAAATTACCTCCGATTTTGTGGGTGAATGGGCACCAATGGGAGAATTAGGCGCGAAGGGGCTGGCCGAATTGGTGTTAGTACCCGTTGCGCCGGCTATTACGAATGCTATCTACAACGCGGTTAGAGTTCGGATCACGACGCTCCCAGCGACTCCAGAACGCGTGTTTATGGCTTTAAGATCGATCGAGGATAAAGAGCAGCAGTAAGTACTATGGCTGAGCCTCTACTCATCGGCATTGATTTAGGGACTACAAACGGTAAGGTCGCTTGCTACGACCTAGATGGCCATTTATTGGCCGAGGCCGTGCAAACCTACCCAACCCACTTCCCACGCTACGGTTGGTATGAACAAGATCCAAGCGATTGGAAGGTTGCCCTTGAGTGTGGGTTGAAGGAAGTCTCCGTAAGCCTTGGGGCGCGGGCTGGAGATGTAGTTGGATTGGCTGTTTCGAACTTCGGACCAGGCCTGGTAATGATTGACCAGGCGGGAGACCCTCTTTCTCCTTGCCCAACTTGGCAAGATGAGCGTTGCCGGTCTCAAGGTCGACTTTTAGTTGAAAAGTTAGGGACGAATTGGATCGGACTTGGGCCTCCCTTAATGGGTTTTCCGGCCAAATTGTTTTGGGTGATTGAGGAAGCCCCCGAGCTGGTTGCACGTGCACACCAGATCACTGACATTAAGGGTTTCCTGATAAACTGGCTTACTGGACGGCCAGTCACCGACCCCTCCAGTGGGCCCGGAGCTAAGTCTTGGTGGGATCCCGTCTTTGAATTTATTGGCTGGCCGGTTGAGCGATTGCCGCATATTTTGATGGCAACCGAATCGGCTGGAGGGCTTCAAGCAGGTTTGGCTAACAGGGTCGGGTTGAAATCTGGCTTGCCAGTTTTTGTCGGCGTTAACGACGGGGCGGCAGCCACGCTAGGCAGCGGGGCTGTGAATCTACAGGACAGCGTGATCACACTGGCGACGAATGGCGCTTGCCGGATCGTGGTGCCAAAAAGGTTGGATCCGAAGATCATCCTGGCCCGGCATTTATTCTCCTGGCCTTTTGTGGGTGAGTACTGGATCTGTGGTGGTTTTACTTGTAGCGGGGCGGGGAGCCTACAATGGCTGGCCGATCAATTTGGTCTACCGCGAGATCCGGCGGCTTACGATGCGCTCCTGGAAAAAGCATCAGCTGTGCCACCGGGCAGCCGTGGTCTCCTCTTCCTTCCTTACCTGGCCGGGCGCGGCACCCCGGAGGCAGACCCAAATCTACGCGGTGGATTTGTAAACGTAGGGTTGGAGCACGGACATGGAGAGCTGGCGCGGTCAGTAGTGGAAGGCATCTCTTACGCGGTTCGTGAAATTTATGAAGAATTTACCCGTCTCAATTTTGAAGTTGGGGAAATTCGAATAACAGGCGGGGGCGCCAGGAGCAGGTTATGGCGTCAGATCCTTGCCGATGTTTTGGAACGCCCGGTATTACACGCCGGTAGGGATTCTACCCTCGGTAACGCTATGATTGCTGCAATTGGGTTGGGATTTTACTCGGACTTCCCATCTGCTGCCAATGCCATGGTGAAGGCTCTCGATTACGAAAGGCCGAAGAAAGACGAGGTTTTACTGTATAGACGCCTCTATCAGGTGTTCGCACAAACCCGAGATATTTCCCTGAGGATACCCCGTTTTCACCGGGGCGAGGAATCAGATCCTCCAGGAGGGTCCAGGTGATCGAAGAGGATTTGAAAGGTCAGTACTGCTTTCCAGTTGATGTAGCAGAAGCTTACCGGTTGAAGCAGCAATATGGTGAGCAGGCGCGTTATATCGCCGGTGGCACGGATTTGTTGTTGCTCATCGAACGGGAGAACAATCACCCGCATTTGTTGATTGACTTGACCAGAATCCCCGCTCTTCATCGACTTGAAGTAAGCAACGGGAGGGTACTGATCGGTAGCGCCGTGACCTATAGCCGTCTATTGTCATTCGAACCAATCCTCTCGGGGGTATCGTTCCTGGCGAAAGCCATCCGTACTATCGGCGGGGTGCAAATCCGGAATATTGCCACGCTGGCAGGCAACTTGATCAACGCTTCCCCAGCAGGTGACACACTACCGCCTCTTTATTGCCTGGAAGCCGAAATAGGTATAGATGGACCTTTGGGCCAGCGATGCTTACCAATCCGTGAATTTGTACTCGGTGTGAGGAAGACCGCCCTCCACCCAAGCGAACTTGTTACCCAGATGAGCTTCGATTTACCTGGTCCGGGCTGGTACGGCAGCTTTGAAAAGTTAGGCCTGCGCCGGGCAATGGCAATTGCAGTGGCCAGCGTCTCCTTGCTGCTCAAAGTTGAGGAGAGGAAAATTACCCAGGCTCGTATCGCTCTGGGAGCAGTCGCACCGACGGTCATCCGGGTGCCAGAGGCTGAATCCTGTCTCTCCATGCAATCACTGGACGATCAGACGATTGAAGAGGCCGCCCATCTGTCTACCGCGACCTGCACCCCAATTGATGACGTTCGCGCTTCTTCCCGCTACCGTAGAGAAGCTGTGCATGGGCTGGTGCGACGTGGGCTACGCGTTCTGCGAAACCAGATAAACGCACAGGAGTAAGTCATGGCAACCCTGGAAATGACGATCAATGGAAAGGCTGTCGTCTTGGAATTGGACGGGATGCGACCCCTGGTAGATGTCTTGCGCGATGACCTGGGTTTGACTGGGACCAAGATCGGATGCCGTGAAGGGGAGTGTGGTGCTTGTACTGTGTTGCTGGATGGCCAGGCTGTAAATTCCTGCCTGCTACCGGCCATGAAGGCACATGGCCGATCTGTCATAACTATTGAAGGGATAGGGACAGTCGAATCGCCTCACCCTGTGCAAACCGCCCTTGCAGAAGCTGGGGGGGTGCAGTGCGGTTATTGTACGCCAGGTTTTGTCCTGTCCGCGGTGGCGCTTCTGGAGAGTAACCGGCAGCCTTCAGTAGATGAGGTCTGTGAGGCGCTTGAAGGGAATCTCTGCCGGTGCACTGGTTACAAACGGATTGTGCAAGGCGTTTTAGATGCCGCCAACCAAATGGATGCATTCGAATAGTTGGAATCAAAAAGTTGAGAGCAAAAGCTTATATGTTATCAGATGATAAGCTTCCCTGGCTTGTAGACAGGATCAGGCAGATCGTCGAGCAAGCGAGTGCACCTGCGTGGGGTGATCTTTGGGACAAGACCGCGCCAGGCACGCAAAACATCAGCATGTTTGCTTATCCCAATCCGCTTGCCGGTATTGGGCTGGCGCCCTTCGTGTTTTCTCCGGATGCCAATTTTTATGCTCGCCTTTTCGGTTATAGTTTGAAGGAGGTGTTTACTGACGCCACGACTTATATATGCTTCACTCTGGAGCAGATGGTCTGGAACTATGAAAATCTGCACCACGATGGAAGCGCCAGCAAGACTATCCTGATCAACCAGCTAGGATTTTTTGCACCCAGCCTGTTCGGTATGATGCCAACTTATGCTGATGATGCCGTTCCATGGATCAAAGGGCCGGTCATCAGCGATAAGGCCAGTTTTGCCCGGCTAAAACAGCCTGATTTTTATACGTCTGGTCTTTCTCCACTGGTTCATAAGATGTATGCAGAGGCCAGCGATCTGTTACCCAAAGATTTCCAGGTGGAATTCACCACCTGGTTGACTGGACCTTTTTCTTTGCTGTTCCATTTGCGGAGTCCAGTCGACCTGGCTATGGATCTCATGGATGATCCACCTTTCGTCCACGATATGATGGCATTTGCTACGCATTGCATGAAGGAATGGTGGAAAGAAAGAGCTCGCTTCCTCGGGCGAGTAGGGATCGAACCGCTTATCATGGGAGACGACGAAGTCGGTGTGCCGATGATCTCGCCGGCTCAATATGAGCAGTTTGTGTTGCCATACGAATCTGAGCTCTCAGAAGCTTTCGGGGGGATTGATTACTGGCATAGCTGTTCCAATGTTACCAAGCTGCTTCCACTCATTGCCCGAATCCCCAAACTCCGTATGATGGACATAGGTCCGTGGACTGCCCTGGAACCGGCTGTTCGATTGTTCGGCAAGCGGCCTGGCTCTAGCATCATGAAACGGCTACATCCGGTGTCTGAAGTCCTCATGGCTAGCGAGGAGCAGATGCGCTCCCGCCTTTTGGAGATCAAAGCGACCTGTTACGATATCCCATATATGCTCTTTTTTGACGGATTGAATGTATTGGATACGGTTGAAGAAAGCGTACAGCAGGTGTTGTTGCTTGACCGCGTTTGCCACGAGATTTTTCACTGTGACGTGTCCCGGCCAGATGTCGCGCCGGAGCCGTCGCCGCTTAAACAGTAATCCCTGCGCCTGTCCTCTGAATAAGAAACGGAGCAAAAACATGAATTCTCGCGAACGTTTGCTCACTTCTCTTCAACATCGCGAACCCGATCGCGTCCCAATTGACCTGGGGGGGACAGATGTCACCTCTATCTGCCGGGGTGCTTATTTAGACCTGATGATGTACCTGGGCCGTGATCCGGGTCAAGTCGAGATGGTGAACTTGGTTGAACAATTACCGAAACTGACGGACTCTTTCCTGGATGAGGTGATCCACTGCGATACCCGCCAGGTACGCGAGCGGGGTGGATCGATCTGGGAACTTAGGATTGAAGACGACGGCCAATATCTCAACTATATCAGTGAGTGGCAGATAGGATTACGGATGCCTAAGCAAGACGGACATTATTTTGACCTGGTCAGTTTTCCGCTCAAAGAACCCACACAAGAGGCATTAGAAATTTTCCCCTGGCCCGATCCAAGCGATCCTGCTCGCTGGGAAAACCTAGATAGAGAGGCGCGCTGGTTATACGAGAACACTCCCTACGGTCTGGTAGTTGGCTGTGTGTTCGGAGGAGGCATATTCGAGTTTCCGCAGTACCTGCGTGGTATGCAGGCCTTCTTGATGGACCTGATAGCTGAACCAGCGTTCGCAGACGAATTGATGGAACGCATTACAGATATCATGTGCGAGGCGTATGCTCATATGCTCGATAAAGTCGGTCCCTATGTGCAGGTGGTCTCGGTATGTGACGACCTGGCGACTCAGTTAGGGCCAATGATCTCTCCGCAGATTTACCGAAAGCTGATCAAGCCTCGCCAAAAGCGTTTGATTGAGACGATCAAGGCGCGAACCGAGGCGCACATCCTATATCATGGTTGTGGTTCAACTCGTGAATTTTTACCGGACTTTATCGAGATTGGTGTCGATATTTTCAATCCAGTACAGGTAAATGCCAAAGGGCTTGGGGATACTGCCGAGTTGAAGCAGACATTTGGCAAGGACCTTACCTTCTGGGGGGGCGTCTGTGACACGCAACACACGCTGCCATTCGGCACACCAGAGCAGGTGCGTGAGGAAACTCGCCGGCGGCTTGATGACATGATGCCTGAGGGAGGGTTTGTCGCCGCGCCGATCCATAATATCCAAGATGGTGTACCGCCAGAAAATATTATGGCGATGTATGAAACCATCCATGAATATGGTGTTTACTAAAAAGATATATTTATGCTACGCCCTAAGGAAAAGGAAGGAGGACCTATGACCGACGCACGGTGGAACCAACTGGCGGAAATCCTGATCAACTACTCGACCACCACGAAATCCGGTGACAAGGTGTTTATCACCATGATGGAAACCGAGACATGGCCGCTGGCACGTGCCGTGTACACCCAGGCAGTCAAAGTGGGTGCCTACCCCTATATTGAATACCAATCTGCCTATTTAGAACGAGACCTAATGTTATACGGAAATCAGGCACAGCTCGATTGGGTGACAGATATGCAGGCATATGGGATGGAATGGGCCGATGTTTATGTTGGCCTGCGTGGGGCGCGTAACCCCCATGAATTTAACACCATAACGCCGGAGAAACTTTCTGCGCATAAGAGGGCAATGGGGAAGATATCAACGATGAGAAATGACCTGACTCGCTGGGTCTTGGTGCGTGTGCCTAATGAATCGCTGGCCCAACAAGCTGAGATGAGTCTGGATGAAATGATGGAATTCTTTTTTAACGCTACCTTAAAGGACTGGAAAGTTGAGTCAGAGTCTTACCACTCACTCCAAAAAGTTTTTCAGGCGGCGGAAACCGTGCGGATCATCGGCCGGGAAACAGACCTGAGCTTCTCGACCAGAGGCCGGATCTACGAGATCGCTGATGGCCATCTCAATATGCCAGATGGCGAAATCTTCACTGCTCCGGTGGATGACAGCGCTGAGGGGCAGATCTATTTTGAGTTTCCAGGAGTATACTTCGGCCAGCGTGTCCAAGACATCCGGCTTGAATTTTCGCAAGGGCGAGTCGTCAAAGCGACCAGTGAAAGTAATCAACAACTGCTGGATGCGCTATTGAAAATGGACGCTGGCGCGCAGCGGATTGGGGAATTCGGCGTTGGCACAAACTTTGGGATCCAACGCTTCTGCTATGACATCCTTTATGATGAAAAGATCGGTGGTACGATCCACATTGCGTTGGGTAGAGCCTATGCCGAGTGCGGCGGCATCAACCAGTCAGCCTTGCATTGGGATATCATCAAAGATTTACGCCAGGAGGGGGAGGTCTACCTGGACGGGCGCAAAGTGTTTGAGAATGGAAGATTCCTGGTTTGATGGAGTTAGGCGCAACCGGCTTACTTTGACTTCTCGTGAGCGGGTCCTGCGGACTTTGAACCACCAGGAGCCAGACCGCGTTCCCTTTAACCTCAACCTCACGGCGGATATCTACCACCGCTTGCGAAAAACCCTGGGGTTACACGCGGAACAAGATAAAGGGATGGATCTTGGAACTGCCGTTTCTTCCAGCCTGGACCTGGTGGAAGCAATGCAGGTGGATATTTGTTATATCAAGCTAAGTGCCCCCACAAACAGAAATACCCCCCAGAGTGAGAATGGGTTGATATTCGATGAGTGGGGGGTTGGCTATCAGAAAGTGATGCGACCAGGTGGCTTTTACTTTGAGATGGTCAGCCACCCACTGGCGGATGCGACCCTGAAGGATATTCAGGATTATCCCTGGCCCGACCCTTATGACCCAGGCCGCACGGATGGTCTAAGGGAGCAAGTGGAGTTCATCCGGAGGGAGACCGACAAAGCCATCATGGCGAAGTTCACCAACCCGATTTGGGAACAGGCATGGTATCTGCGCGGGTTGGAGCAGTGGATGATCGATCTTGTCGTAAATCCAGAGATTGCGAACGCCATCCTGGACAAAGTGTGCCAGGTTGCGATTGGACTGGCCGAGGTTGGCCTTGATACGGTCGGTGAACAGGTTGACATCTTACGCCTGAGCGGTGACGATTTAGGCACGCAGACAAGACCGATGATTTCACCACAAATGTATGCAAAGTTTATCAAACCACGCTTCGAGCAGCTGTGGAGTAATGCTAAAAGAAAGCTTCATCGAAAGAATCCTGCTGGAAAATTGATGTTGCATTCCTGTGGAAACGTGCGACAATTCATCCCCTCCTGGATCGAAATGGGACTGGATGTGTTAGATCCAATCCAGCCGCGTGCTGTGGGTATGGAGCCAGAAAGTTTGAAGCGCGATTTTGGCAAGCAACTGGTATTTCACGGTGGAATTGATATTCAACACACCCTCCCATTCGGCACCCCTGAAGAAGTGAGAGCGGAGGTCCTGCGTTACATTCAGATTCTTGGACCAGGCGGTGGTTACATCGTGGCCCCAGCCCACAATGTCCAGAACGATGTCCCGCCGGCTAACCTGGTTGCAATGCGTGATGCAGTTATAAATGAGGGAGTTTATCCGATTAAACAATCTGATTGATCAGAAAGGCATCGACAATCAGCAGACAATTTACCCGAGAAGAGTTAAATACAAAACAACATGGACAACCAGTACATCATCGCTTTCATCACCACGCCGACGAAGGAGGTCGGAGAGAAGATCGCCAACGCCTTGTTAGATAAGAAACTGGCGGCATGCGTCAACCTGATCTCCCCCATCCGCTCCCTTTACATCTGGAACGGGAGCACAAATACGGACGAAGAGACGCTCCTGGTCGTCAAGACCAGGGCAGATCTTTTTACCGACCAGTTGATTCCGGCCGTTAAAGCGGTGCACCCTTATGAAGTGCCAGAGATCATCGCCCTGCCCATCGTGATGGGATCGTCTGATTATCTGCAATGGATCGAGGCAGTGACAAGTGGCTCGTAGTGAGTAGTCGGTAACCTGTATTCAGTTATTCTGCTTCCTGATAGCTGCCTACGATCTACTTTCGACTGTTCACTAACTTCCGTTCACTGGCAACTGACTACTCGTACCTCAATGCTTCCACAGGCTCGAGGCTGGCGGCGCGGTTGGCAGGGTAAAGCCCGAAGAACAGGCCTACCGCGGTGGAGAAGAGGGTCGCCAGCAAGACGGTGTCCAAACCAATGGCTGGGTTAATGGCGGCGTCATTGGCGGCTGCGATTCGCCCAACGACGACCGAGATCAGCCAACCCAGGAGGATGCCGATTAATCCACCGACCAAACTAAGCACGGAGGATTCCGTCAAAAACTGCACCAGGATGTCGATCTTGCGCGCCCCCAAAGCCTTGCGCAGGCCGATCTCACGCGTGCGCTCGGTTACCGAAACAAGCATGATGTTCATGATCCCGATCCCACCCACCAAGAGAGAAATGGCAGCGATGCCGCCCAGGAAGATAGTCAATACGCCGGTGATGGTGCGGGCGGTGTCCAGGAAATCCTGCTGGGTGAGGACGGTAAAATCGTCAGCGCCGATCTCGGTTTGATGGCGAGAACGGAGGATCTGGGCGATCTCCTCACTAGCCTGGGGCACGGCCTGGGCGCTGACTGCCTGGACCAACAGCATGTCAACGCGGTCGCGGGTTGAACGGCGGATCAGGCGCGTTTGAGCTGTAGTGAGAGGGATCAGGACCTGGTCATCCTGGTTAGCGAAGGCTGACCCTCCTTTTTCTTCCAGAATGCCAAGCACCCGGAAAGGCTGGCCTTCGATGCGCACGGTCTCCCCGACCAAGCCAGCCTTGCGTCCAAACAATTTTTCGGCTACCTGGGTGCCCAGCAACACGACAGAAGCCCGGCCAAGGCTATGTTCTTCGTTGATAAATTCGCCCTCGGTGACGGCGACATTCCGCACCGGGCCATATTGCGGTGTGACACCCGAGACGCTGGTCAGAGTGCTTTCACCCCCATAGGAAACTTTACCATCCCCCTGCAAGACGGGGGCAACCTCCGCCACAGAAGGGGCTAAAAAAGGATCGGCCATGGCCTCGGCGTCGCCAAGGGTGATCGGCTTGGGATTGCGTACCTCCTCAGAGCCACCCCGGAAGACGAAGAGCAGGTTAGTGCCTATGCCCTGGATAGAACCGGTGATCGTATTTTCTGCTCCCCGCCCGATCGAGATCATTGCGATCACCGCCGCCACTCCGATCACAATCCCTAAAATGGTCAGTCCCGAGCGTAATTTATTGGCTGACAGGCTCTCTAGAGCTTCGAGGAAAGACGTCCACAGGTTCACGACCCATCCTCCACGACACCATCGCGAATGCGAATGGAGCGCTGGGTATGCACAGCGACATCCGGATCATGCGTGACGATGATTAAAGTCGTGCCCCGCTGCCTGTTCAAGGATAGCAGGAGTTGCATGATCTCCTCACCTGATCTGCTATCCAGGTTACCGGTCGGTTCATCAGCCAGGATGATGGCTGGCTCGTTGACCAGGGCGCGGGCGATAGCCACACGCTGTTGCTGCCCTCCTGAGAGTTCGTTAGGGCGGTGGTGAATCCGGTCGCCCAAACCGACTGACTCCAGGGCAGCCCGGGCGCGCTCCCTCCGCCCGCGACCCACACCTGCGTAACGCATCGGCAACTCCACATTCGCCAGAGCCGTGGCGCGCGGCAATAGGTTGAAACTTTGGAAGACGAACCCAACTTTTCGATTGCGGATGGAAGCCAGCTGGTCATCGCTTAAGTCGGAAACGCGCTCGCTATCCAGGATATACTCCCCGGAGGTTGGCCGGTCAAGACAGCCGATGATATTCATCAAGGTAGATTTACCGGAACCGGAAGGCCCCATGATCGATACAATCTCCCCCTGGGCGATCTGCAACGAGAGGCCGCACAAGGCGTGTACTTCGATATCGCCCATTTTGTAGATCTTAGTGAGATTCTCTGCTTCAATTACCCAGTCGCTCATGATCGCTTTTCCCGGCTATCTGCCCACGAATGGCGGAGGGCCGTTCTGTTCAAACTCGAGCGGAGGATTGAGCACGACCTGGTCGCCCTCCTGTAGATCGCCCTCCAATACCTCGCTAAAGGTTTCAGACGAAGCCCCCAGGGATATATCAACTGGCGTGGGAACGCCATTGCGGAGGATATACACCACCCGCTGACCTTCCTTAATCCGCACCGCCCGGTTCGGTACCAGCAAGACATCTTGCAGCTGTTTGATGGCGATATTGACTGCAGCTGTCATCCCGGCTTTAACATCTTTGTCTGTATCGGTCAGCTCGACAGTGACGATAAAGTCAACCACCCCCTGGACAGGGATTCCCACAAAAGCGACCTGACTCACGAACCCATGATATTCTTTCCCCAGGATGGCGTCGAAGGTGAGGATGACTTCCTGGCCGATGTCGATTTGGTTAATATCAACCTCGGAAGCCTCGACATCCACAAACAAGCGCGAGAGATCGTCCAGCCGGAAAGCCACCACACCAGGAGCGACCTGATCGCCGGGTTTCACCTGAACTTCTGTGATTGTGCCAGCGAAAGGCGCGGCGATGTGCTTCTGGTTTACGGTCGCCTGGGCAGCTGCTACCCGCGCTTCTGCTGCCTGGATGTCGTCTGCTTCAGGACCTTTCAACAAGCGTTCGTATTGCTCTTGCGCGTCTTCCAGTTGGGCCTTCGCCAGGGCGAGATCGGCTTTGGTCGCCGCAAGGTCGACCGCGTTCGCCGTCCCTAAAAGGTTGTTGAGCCTTTGTACGGCGGCATCATATTCCTTTTGCGCTCGGGCCAAGGCGCTTTGCAGAGTCGCCCGGACCAGGTTATTGTCTGGCTTATTGGCATACGGTTCAAAACTTTGGCGAGCCTGCTCTAATTTATTTTCAGCCAGCACCACTGTGGCGCGCGCCGAGTCGATATCCGGTTGCGTCCCGGGTGAACTCAGGTTGGCGACGTAGCGCTCAAGATCCCTGACGTTTTGCTCGGCCTTGGCGATGGCTTGCTCGGTTTGCCGAAGGGATAGCTCCGAGGCGGGCTCCAACAGGTCCGCCAGGTCATTTTGGGCGTTGACCAGTTCTACCCCCGCCAGGATAACGTTTTGAGGCAGGGAGGTCTCTTCAAGTTCAGCAAGAATTTCATCGTTCGAGACCTGTGCACCTACCTCGACAAAAACATCCGAAACGCTCCCCGAGGTCTGCCAATTTAAGATCGCGGTCTGGTTGGCGCGCACGGTGCCCGTAGCTCCAACGCCGGCAACCAGGTCACTTCGCTCAACCGATACCGTCTGTAAATCGCTTATCGCAGCTGCCCGTTGCTGAGCGCGAAAACGGCTCAAGGCAAACCATCCTGCGGCGATTAGCCCCAGGACGATCACAACAGCTATTACTTTTTTCATACGTTCGAAACCTCCAAGCGGCAATAATCAGCACCTGCCTATTCTAACGTAAAGACCCAATAGGTGGGAATATTCACAGCAGGAGGATTCTACCAATTTGTGACAATCGTCACGGAATTTGATGACATCCGCGACTGAAACCAACCCAGTATTATCGATATTATCATTATAGGCCTACGTGGTGTCATCATTGAGGAGGTCAACGCATGCCAGCCATTGCCAGTGAATTTTTAGCTATAGACCGAAAAGCCCGCGCCCGCATCCCATCTTTAGATGTTGCCACCCGTCCAGTTTCGGATCGGGTTTGTGATTTTGATGATGTAGTTATCCCGATGGATGCAGAACAAGCGATGTTGGAGGCAGCGCGGTGTGTCCACTGCCCAGATCCTGCGCCTTGTGTAGAGGCTTGCCCGGCGCATAATGACATCCCCTCGGCGATGTGGTTGATCGAACAGGGAGAGTTCCTGGAGGCGGCCAGGATTTACCGCCAGACCAGCTCACTGCCCGAGATCTGCGGCCGGGTTTGCCCACAAGAGCAACTCTGCCAGGGATCTTGCACACACCAAAAATCGCAACACGCCGTTTTGACCGGCCCTCTGGAGGCTTTTGTCACCTGCTACGAACGGCGGGTGGTGGGCGTCGAAATTCCAAAAGGCGAGCCAACTGGTAGAAAGGTGGCGATCGTAGGCGCAGGGCCATCCGGGATAGCCTGTGCTGAACAATTGATCCAGCGCGGGCATACAGTGACCATTTTCGACTCCAAGCCAGCCCCAGGAGGGTTGTTAACCTACGGCATCCCGAACTTCAAACTACCGAAAGAGGTGGTCTTCCAACGCTGGGGCGATTTTAATAGGGCGGGTGTCGAATTTGTCCCGGAAACGTATATCGGCAAGGATAAGACCCTCGACGACTTGTTTGCCGAAGGATACGAAGCGGTTTTCGTGGGGGTGGGCGTTGGGGTCGACGCGCCCATGGAAGTTCCCGGCGAAGACTTACCAGGCGTAATGAAGGCCACTGAGTTTCTGATCCGCTGTTGCCTCGATGACGAGCAGTTGTTGCCACGCCAGCTGCGCGGCCGCCCCGAGATTGGGAGCAAATTGGTAGTTATCGGCGGCGGTGATACGGCCTCCGATTGTCTACGCACTGCGTTGCGCCTGGGAGCGAAAGAAGTCACCTGCCTGTATCGTCGCACCGAGAAGGAAATGCCAGGTGGGCGGCACGACCGCGAGCTGGCCAAAGAAGAAGGGGCGCGCTATGAGTATCTCACCCAGCCGGTGCGGTTCATTGCCGGGGAGAATGGACATCTGAAAGCGCTCGAATGCATTCGAATGGAATTGGGCGAGCCGGATAAATCCGGCCGCCGCCGCCCGGTTCCGATCGAAGGTACCAACTTTATTGTGGAAGCAGATACCGCTGTGTTAGCGTTAGGCTACTGGCCAGATCCGGTGATCGGCGAGTCCACCCCCGGCCTGGAGACGCGTAACTGGGGCTTGATCGTCACCGATTCCAATACCGGCGCAACCAGCCGGCCCGGTGTATTTGCCGGCGGCGATGTGGTTACCGGCCCTGACCTGGTGGTGACTGCCATGGTGGCCGGACGCAAGGCCGCGACTGCCATCGATGCCTACCTGAAGGAAAAGAAATGACCGACACTCTCGTCTCCGCCGTGGTCAGAGAAGGGCCAATGCAGAGGCGTGAATTTCCCGGTCTGGACCGTAAAGCCCGCATGCGCCTGCAATTCACCGGGCTACCCACCCGGCCGCCAGCGGAGCGCGTGCGTGATTTTAACGAAGTAACTATCTCATTCACCCCCCAGCAGGCGCAAGCTGAAGCCGAACGCTGCCTGCACTGCCCGGACCCAGCTCCATGCTTCAAGGCCTGTCCAGCCCACAACGATATTTCCCTCGCCTTGTGGTGGATCGAAAAGGGTGAATTCCTGGAGGCAGCCAGGGTGTACCGGCAAACCAGCTCTTTGTCGGAAGTCTGTGGGCGCGTTTGCCCGCACGAAAAACACTGCCAGGGAGCGTGTGTGCGCACCAAGCGTGATGGCCCGGTGCTCACCGGCGCATTAGAGGCATTCGTCGCAGATTACGAACGGAAAACCGTTGGGGTGATCATCCCGGTGGGCGAATCGACCGGGAAGAAGGTGGCGGTGGTCGGGGCTGGCCCGGCGGGCTTATCCTGCGCAGAACAACTCACTCGCTTT
>Ga0209341_10000801_pt1 | contig 32010 bp, 57 predicted proteins | sample RifCSP13_2_FD_184020 | JGI IMG/M metagenome (GOLD analysis project Ga0209341, IMG submission 184020) | Soil microbial communities from Rifle, Colorado - Rifle CSP2_sed 13_2 (SPAdes) (version 2) | ecosystem: Environmental > Terrestrial > Deep subsurface > Rock core/Sediment | place: Rifle... | reverse complement strand
GTGGAGTCTATGCTTATCGTCCCCCACTGTGCGGCAGAGCCGTAGATGACGGGCGATGTGATTGAGGTTATCACGCCCAGCGTGGAGGAGACAGTCATGGCTCCCGTCATGACAATGTGGGGCGGGGTGCTCTTAACCGCTACCCGCACCACAGCAGCGGAATCGTTCAGCGTCACAGCGTTACCTGCGCCCGCGTTGAGGGTGACGCGAGCGAAGCCGCTGAAGTCCCGCACCGACTGCGCCGCCCCCAGTTTGATTCCCGCCGTTGCGGTAAGTAGGTCGGTCACCTCCAGCGTCGCGGGGACAGCCACCGCCCCTATCAGGATCACATCAGAGCCGGTGAGGTAAATCGCCCCCGTCATGCCGAGCGTGAACGTCCCCGTCCCGCTCAGGTCGAAGCTGTCCGTGTACATCAGCATCTGCGTGGAGGAGTTATCGAAATGCAGCTTGGTGATACCTCCGCAGGCGATTATCGTCCCCGTTCCCGCGTCGGGGTCGGGCACGATGGTGAGGTTGAACGTCCCTGAGTCCTGTACGGTGAGCGTGCCCTTCACGTCCAGGGCCGTCCCCGCCGCCGTAGCCGCCCCCACCATGAGGAAGCCGTTGACCGTGCTCGCCGCGCCGGAGTCGAAGCCACCCGTGAGCGTGGAGAGCCCCGTCACGCCCAACGTCCCCGTCACGTCCACGCCGTATTGCTCGATGCCGAGGACGGTCGCCAGCGCTCCCGCCTTCGCCACCTGGAAGAGGAAGGCCCCGTCCTCCGTGCCCGCCGCCACGTCGCGGGCCACTATCTTCAGGCGGCCAAAGTCAATAATCCCGGCAGCGCCAAGAACGAGAAACCGCAGGTATCCCTCGTCGTTGTTGACCGCAGTGCCTGTGCCCGAACCACGGTTCGCGCCGAAGTAGCCAAGCGGTAGGGAGGCTGCGTTGAAGTTGTGAATCGCCCCGATAGGTGCGGAGGTGGAGTAGCCCGCGTCGTTAGGGCACTGCGCCATAACAGCGGCATAGACGGGGGTAGACCAGACGAGGACGGCAATAGCACCCCCTGAGCCAGCTCGCAGGCTCCTCTGGCTGATGTCAAGAACCAGGTTTCCATTACTATCCTTGAGACCTACGTTTATGCCTGCGGGAATCTGGAACGAGCCGTCCTTGATGAGCGCGGTGTCGATGGTGACACCCGCCGCCGCTGTCCTCTCGATGATGATGTTGGTCTTGACACCAAGCACGCCAGCCGTCAGCAGCCCTGTAGCCACGGCCAGGGTCAGGCTGCTAGAGAGAGTGCTCGTAGTGGGGTCGAGCGTCAGGACGCCGGTAGCGTCAAAGGCGTTGGCGTGGAGGATGAACTGCTGCCCCGTCAGTGTGCCACCGGAGAGGTCTTGCGGGGGATCGCGGCCCACGAGGAGAGGGTGCTGCGTGTGGTCGTCGGCGGGCGCGTCGAGGCCGGTCAAGCCGCTATGGGCCAAGACGTGCGCCGAGCCGGAGTGAACCGCATCCACCGTCGGCGCACCCCACGTCCCGCCCAGCTCGCCGCCAGGGGTCGTGCCGACAACAATCTCCGCGCTAAGCCCACCCTGCACACTACCCACAAGGTAGTCCGCCGTCGTGGGAGCACCACTGGGAGCACCACTGATGATCACTTGCTTACCTATAATCTGGTTGCTCTGAATCGCTGCGTCCGCCGCTGGTATAAAGATAGCGGCCAACACAACACTGTCCGCTGGAACAGAAGGGAAGATAGCAGGTAGAAGCGCAGTCGCAGCAACAGGCCCTGCAACAGCAGACTTTACACCGCTGCTATCGACTACAATCAGGTCAAAACGTCGGTTGGTTGGGTCAGCAGCAGTAATGGTGACATTGCCTGCGGCAACAGTTACAGTCGCACCTGCGATTTGGACTGTACCGGAGGCTACCGCAACGGTCATATCAGGGACACCTTGAGCGGCGACGGCGCAACCTGTTAAAACGCCGTCGCCTTTGAGAGCCGCAACGAGGATGTCTACATCAACCTTGTCGATCTCAGACTGGTCTATAAAAGGGGCGTCTTGCTCGTTAGGTATCGTGAACGGCACTTACTCCAACCTCGCAAGGATGTCACCAGCGTCTAACAGAACGAAGCGACTCCCATTTGACCTGATCTTCAGGCCAGCCTGCGGTGTGCAGAGGACTTTATCACCTATAGACACGTCCGCATACGCTGATTGCCGTATAACGTAGACAACGGTTCTTTGAACTGTGTCAGGCAGGAAGACCAAACTGGGAAGCTCTACGGGTTCAGCAAGAACAACATTGGGCTTGAGAATCAACCTCATCGGACAAGCTCGTCTTCAGCGATGCCGTTATCGTCTTCTTCGTCTTCGTCTTCGTCACGCTTAATTCCACCAGGGCTCGCACCGTTAGATGAGGGCTGGTTGGGCCTGGTGATATCCTCAAGTTCCTTGGCAGTGTCACCACGCGGAAGTCTAATAAGGTCTTTCAGGTAGTTCTGAATCATCGGGTCGGTGGAGTCAAGATAGCCTTCCTGTGTCAACCGCTGGACGGCCTCAACGATAGCTGAGATATCTGCGCCTGCGACAGTGACGTGAGTCAGCTTAGGCAGGAGATCGGTTACGCCGTTGAGAGCGAACAACAGTGGAAGGGCCTCTTCGTTGTAGGTCTCCTCAAAGGACATTACGTAGCCCTCGAAGGCTGCTTCAAAGAAGTTTTGACCTTGGCTGGCAAGAGCGAAGGAGCCTACCCTGGCTGTACCAAGCTCAAGGAAGACAGCAAGAACAGACATCAGCATACTGGAGCGGTGGCGTTTGATAGCTAAGTCAAAAAGCTGTGGGTCTACACGTCCATTAGGCCGCTCTAACCTGAACTTCCAACCTTCAGGTTCGATAACACCACCTTGTTCGTCAACACGGACAGAGCGAACGAGTTCTTCAGCAGCTTCTTCGTCGCTACCGGAGGTTACATCAGCTTTGGTCGTAGCACCTTTTGGCAGTGTCACAACAGGTATACCAGCGCCAGTACGTTCAAGAGAGATCGACTCTACGGCTTCGAGCCTCAGCATAGAATAGTAGTCGTAGTAGGCTTGGCGCAGAATACTTTCGCCTTCGGGGTTATCCTTTTCAGCCTTGGTGCGAAAGAGCATGAACTTCTCACGTGGGATCATCACCCGCTGGTAGGTGGGAGGCGCTATCTGCCAGATGCCTGATAGACGGTTAACGTCTTGCTCATCCCACGCCCAGTCGATAATCGAGTCGTGGCCTATCAGCGGGATTTCATCGAAACCGATCATCCCATCGCTGAACATTGAAGGCGGTTTACCTTGCCGACCTTCACGTCTCTTGAAAACCATCTCCATTGCTGAGAATCCAAACGGCAGGAAAGTGATCGAGTCGGAGACGTAAGATGCCCAAGACAGGCGCATATCACGACGACAGGACTCTGCAAATGCAGCATGAGCTGTAGCGCGGGGCGAGTCATCTGCGGGAACAGTAAACCAGCGGACTGACCTGAAGCTGGCTTCGATAGCGCGTAAGAAGCCTCCAACGACGCCGGAGTTCTTGCGCATCTCATCATAGGCCCGAAGACCCTGTGGGAACCTAAGCTCAGCAAGGAACTCTTCAAAGATTCTCCCACCGAGACGCTTGAGTCCGGTTGAGCTGATCCGCACATGAGGTTTTGGTGTGGACTTAGGCTGTCGCGGCAACGACCGTCTCCTGTTTAACCAAGTTCGAGATGAGCTGAGACAGCTTCGGGTGAGTTCTTACGAGCCAGGTAGAATACGCGGAGAGGTTACAACGCGCACACGGCATCAAGAATAGATAGACAGCAGTGATACCTTCAGCAACCTGTATAGTCCAGAAGAGTTTGAACAGCCCAACGTCCTTACAGACACACATTAGCGCCATGATCTCCTCGCTATCTCAGAGCCCGTCCAACGTGGGAGTATCCGTCCAACAGATGTCCGAACCAGCTCGTCTTTGTGTACAGTCTGCACCTGAGCTGTACTTCTAGACCCAAACTCTGCTGCCGCCATTATAGCAAACGCCAGTGCAAAAGCGTAGTGGTCTGGACGTGCAGACGTGTATCGAGGGACTAAGCGACCTTCGTCACCACCTTTTCTTACAAGCTCTCTGACAAGCGCCGTTAGCTGAGCGGTGAAGTCTGGAGAGATGTGTGAATGGAGGATACATCTGGGAGGTTGGGCTCTGAGCCATGCATACATTAGATCGAGCATGGCAGTGCGGTCGAACATGACCTCTTGAGTGTCATCGTTCCAGGCTGGCTCTGTCTTGCTTGGGTGGTGTTGCCAGCGATAGACCTTGTAGGGGTATCTCTGAGCCCATTCAAGAGTCTTTCGAGGGTCTCCACGAGCGTCGATAACTGTCAACTTGGGGTCGTATCTGCGAAAGATAGCGTCAAGTTCATCGAACTCTGAAACGTAGACCTGTTCAATCAGACGATAGGGTGTCAGAGAGTCTTCACGTCCGATGATGCTGATATGTAAACGAGTTCCAACATCAACGCCCATGTAAGAGTCCCTACCTGCTGGTTCTTTCCAGATATAGTTCTCACGAACGAAGTCGGTAATGCTTGGTTTAGCACCACGAGGACGGTAGGGAATACCTAAGTCGGCATTGTAGAAAGACTGGAGTTTTTGAACATCTTCAACGGCTGAGAAGCGGGCAAGCATCTGTTTCAGATTTGCACGCGGAGAGAGCAGTTTATTAACGTGATAACCGTGCACATCTCTACCTGGATATCCAGCAACCCAATGACCTTCAGCGGAGATGTCCAAAGGCTTCTTACACTTCATGCAAACGATACGAACATTTTGAAGGTCAGTGGTGAACTCGATGTTGTCATCCCAGGTAAGTGTTTGATCGTAACCACAACGACCACAGGGGATGAACCATTTACGTTTGTCACTTTCTTCGTACATCACATCGATGCCAACTTCGGGGTAAGTAGGCTGGCTGGCAGCGCGATAAAGCGGGGAGACGGAGGAGCCTAAGCGTTCTTTGGACTTTTCTACGGCTCCTTCTTGGAAGAGGTCGACTTCATCGTTGACAACGATGTCGGCATCGATAGAACGGGTCTGGATAACTGTCTCTGAGCCTCGAAGATAGAGTGCTCTACCTGCGATCTTACGCAGTCGGGTACGGTTACTGGTAACGCGCTTTGAAAGATAAGGAGACTGTTGGATGGCCTCACCTATGCGACCCTGGCTGAAGTCATCCATGTGAACCTGATTAGGCATCACATAGAGTCCGTTACCTCTGCCAGCGTAGCCTGTTTCAGTCACCCAGAGGCAACAATTGATAAGCCATTCGGAGATGAAGACCTGTGCAGCTTTGAGGATGACAATATCAGGATGGTTGTCTCGGTAGACTTCTCTGAGTGCGGGGAGAATTTGAGGAGGCTGATCGTTAAACCGTCTGTACTTCGCCGTCCACGTAAGAAGGTCTATTGTCTGTTCTTGCTGGTATGGACGCAGGATACTCTTCGATAGGGTCTCCCGCAAATACTCTTGCGATTTCGGATGCAAAGACAGTGGCCCGCTCTTCTGGTGTGGAGTGGAGGTTCGCTTTATGGAAGGCATGGCTTATCGCATTGATTATAGCACGCAACATCTCCTGGGATAAAGCGTGTTTGTCTGATTCAGTTATAGTCTGAGCTGTTCGAGCGATCTTGGAGATAGTGTTAAGGACATCAGTGAGATCTTTAAGAGGTAATTGGGCCGCGTCTTTGTTCTTCTCAAAGAAGTCTGCTACCAGTAAGCGAGCCAGAATAAGTTCTTCAGTAACATCTGGATTAGAGAGCGCACCTATATCCTTGGACTGCTCTGCCTTCAGTCGCAGGAGTTTAATACTGTCAGAGAGTGACCGAGTGTAAAACCCGAATCTGTCAGCTACTACAAGCTGTTTCTGCTTTCGGATTATTGAACGTTGAGCACGTCCTAAATGGCTCCAACAGTAGGGATAGCCTTCATGGACTTTACGGGTCTTATTTATAGCCCAGCATTTAGGACAGTTAGAGTCCATATTTTGTACTTTAGAGTCTATCTGTTTATAGCTCTGAGAGGTCTTTGACATCGTTACCTGCTTTACCTGCTTTGGATTACTTTAAATGCTTAGGATCGTTATCACCTATATAGACACTTATACCCTTAAGGTGTAAAGCACGACGAAGCTAAAGCTTCGCTCGAACTGTACCTATTAAAGACCATTTACCTCCAGTTGAACCAGCGTCTCCAATCAACCGGTGCCTCATCGGTGCCAGCGTCTCGGAGAGGGCGGCTACAGGTTGTCCCAGAACATACCGTGTGCCGCCTGTGCGGAGCGGTGAACGACGCTGGTCTCGCGGAGGATTTGCCGCCCATAGGTGTCGTACTTGGTCTCGTCATCGGAGACGTAGACCACGTTCAGACTGGGAACGGCGGTGCCGTGAGACGGGTCGCCGTGCTCAAAGGTTCCCCACACGGCTGTAACGACAGCAACGTGTGGGTTGCCGATGGCGTCGACGAAGCGCACCGCGTCACCTACGCCAACTGGTTCTACCAACTAGATCACCTCCTTTCTGTACCTAGCCTCGTTACCTGTCCACACCTGTCAACGTGTCGTTGACAGCGGTGTTCTGAAAGAACGTCTTGTAGACAACAGTGGCACTGGTGAATGACGCCGCTGACGCCGCCAACAGCCCCTCAGTGTCTTGGATGATATCACCGTTGAGCGTCACCGTCCCGTTGATAGCGCCGTTTGCGGTGCCTGCGACGAGGCAGACCGCAACGGTCAGCGCCATCGTTGCCCATGTCGGCCAACGGCTCCGCTTCAGGAAGCTGACCACGGGTGGAAGGAATGCTCCCATCGCTACTCCAAGACCTATCTCGTTCATCAGTCTCCTTTCTTGGGAACGCCGCCAGGTAGGTTCCCAGGAACATCACCGCGATGGCGATGGCAGTTAAGACCGCATCAAGCATCGATGACTATTATAGCATCAATCAGGGTCACGTCCTTCCAATTTCAACTGACGATGGCGAAGACGGTGGCAGCTCCGACACAGCCAGATGATATCCAACTGCCTGTCATAGTCGTCATGGTGAGCGTCAATCTTCTTCCGAGGACACCGTTGGCAGTTGGCAAGTTTTATCAGTTCGCCACTGTACAGCGCCCGCTTGACAGCCATGTGAGCGACGCGCTTACGGGGGTTCTCTTCGCGCCACCTGCCAACACGTGTGTTGACCTTATCGGCGTTACGGCGATAGTAGGACTTAGCAGCTTCGGCCCTATCAACAGGGTCGCGCTTATCGGGGCGGGGAAACCGCATCGAAGGGTCGCTTCGCAGTCCTCGTAGAGAAGGGTCACGCATTGACATCGACGTGATGATACTCTATCATATATAACGACGGTGAAGATGTTCAATTAGGAGAGAAGTAGTGCTTACAGGGTTAGAACTCGGCCAGAGAGTCAAAACGATCAGAGGAGAGCTTGGGCTATCCCAAAAAGAATTGGCCCTGGCCGCTGGAATGAGCCAGGGGTATCTATCACAGGTCGAGTGCGGACAGGTGAAGAACGTATCGATTGGGGTCGCGGTCAGGCTTGCGGAAGCGTTGGCAACCGATGTGTATACACTCATGGGTGCAAAATACGTAAAGATCGACGTTCTGCCCGAACTGGCCACAGACATCAGCAAGATGTCTTTTGACAAACAGCGGTCGTTGTTGGAGCTACTGAGAGGTTTGAAATGAAAATCGTTCTCACGGTCTGCGCCGTAGTGATAGCACTGGCGATAGTCGTAGCTGTCTTCAACGCTACGGGCGGGTCTGATAATAAATCAGACGCCTGTAGAGTAGCTGAGGTCAGATGGGAGTTCGCCCGCAACGGCGACCCCAAGATATACGCCTCCCTCAACGTTCAACGTCTGTGTGGCTACACACCTTGAGTGGTTGGCTACGTTGGAGCCCTAATCTTATCACGCTGCACAGCGGCAGTAAGAGTCATTGGTTTGTAGACGGCGCAGCAATGTTCAACGATGAACATATACGGGAGAGCGTGCTTGACTATTGGCAGGAAAAGCTAGGAGACAGAAAAGTACGATTGGTCGCTATACCGACCGGAGGGATAGTATGGGCAGAGGCTCTCGCTGAGCGCACCGGCAACGCTTGGGGAACACCTGACAGATTACCCGCTGGTCAGGAGCCGATAGTTGTCATCGATGACGTGGTAACAACAGGAGCCAGTTTGCGTGTTGTACCCTACAAATTCGCTCTGGTGGTAGTTGTCAGAAATCGTTACGTCCATGTGCCTCGTGTGATAACCTGGGCGTCAATCAAACTGTAGATGCCTCTTTACTGTGTTAACTGTGCAGGTAGACTTCTGGGTTGGTTCTGCAAGTGTGGCAGCAAGGTGGGGGCAGAGCGTGTTCCACCATTGGACGGTATCATCACATTTGGGGACGAAATCGTCAGTGAGTTGAGACACGAAAGACGTGAGAGATTGATGGAGGCAGAGAATGGCAGACTTCAAAGAGGTTCTAAAGAGAACGCACGACGGTTATCACAATCGCAGTGATTACCCACCTTTCGCGCTGATGCCTTGGATGGACAGCTTACTTACAAAAGATAAATGATGAACTCGACGCCACCTCTATAAACACGAAATGAATACCACTGTTGTCAACAGACGTGACAGTGAGTTCGATGTCTACATCGGCAGACCGTCGAAATGGGGGAATCCGTTTAAGATCGGCAGGGACGGCAGCCGCAGGAAGGTGATTGACCTATACAGAACGTGGATACAAGCAACACCAGAGTTGATGGCCGCGCTCGATGAGCTTCGTGGTAGGCGTTTAGGGTGCTGGTGTGCCCCCCTACCGTGTCATGGAGACGTTCTAGTGGAGATGCTAGATGACTAAAATTTATCGCCCTGGTCACTGGTGGCTGGACGTACCTCGTGGGTCTTGGAACTACTCTCCAGCAGGGTACTACGAAGAGGGTGTCGCAGCAGAGCCCTCGCTCATAATCAATGGAGAAGCGGTGCGTCAGCTAATTGCCGCGTTGGATGAAGCTGGATGGATAGTTCCACGACTGGATGTGAGGTTGAGAGCCGAAGACCTCAAGATAACCCATAGGCTCCTTGATATCATTGATAAGTGGTAGAAGATGGAAACTGCACCCGCGTTGAACAGTGCTCTTTACTGGTTCCCACGCATAGCTCACTTGCGCGTGCCGGAGACTAGGTTCGTCCAATATGACCACGCTGTCTGGGTCAGTGTAATGGAGTCGAGAAAGCGTCTACCTGAGTTTGACAAAGTGCTCGCGGCAACGGTTGAAAAGGTTGCGTCTGTGGCTGACGAACTCGGCTATCCGCTGTTCGTGCGAAGTGACTTGGCGAGCGCAAAGCATCAAGGCCCCGATAGCTATCTAATCCGCGACCCAGAGGGGATCAGACAGGTACTGTGGGCAACGGTTGAAGACAACGAAGTCAAGTTCTGGTTAGAACGCGCACAGCCTGCGGCCTTTATGCTACGTCAGTTCCTTGATCTACAGAGTGGGTTTGAAGCCTTCGGTGGGCATCCTATCGCCCGCGAATGGAGATACTTTGTCCGTGATGGCAAAGTTGTCTGCCGACACTTCTATTGGACAGAGGACGCGATGCGCTTCCACGGCGCTGAGCCGCCCAAATGGAAGGAAGCGTTGACAGAGCTAGAACAGTATGAGCCGCCGCCTGAGCTGGCAACGCGGGCAGAAGAAGCCGGTGCGGTCTGTGTCCATTACAACTTCTGGAGCGTTGACTTCGCCCAAGATAAGCAGGGCGCTTGGTGGTTGATAGATATGGCAACAGGTGAGCGCAGTTGGCATCCTGAGTGCTCAGCTTAGCTGCTGAAGCAAGCATATGTGTGCTAATGTAGTCGCACATATGTTCTTCTCTAAACCTAAAAGTTGGTACGTATGAGAGATGTCCTGACCCTTCGTGGCTCTGCCGATCCGCGCAATTTCCACGCGGTCGGGGTCGGTCTGCGGTAGGGGGCGGGCGTCGGCGTGTTCTTTAAAGTCGTCGTCGCCTCGCCCCTCTACCTGCGGCTGTCACTGACTACCGTCGCGCCTTGACTCGCCTGCCGTTGTCGTCGTAGCGGGGTTCGCTTGTTAGGCGTTTGCTCGGCAGATAGGGCCGCATCTCCGGCGGCGTCAAGGCGGTGACTACCGCACGGGTGACGGCGCGAATGAAAATACGTTGCATCTCGCCGTCGATTTGCAACGCAAGTTCGCGGCGGCTGCGGCCTATCTCGTCAAGGGCGGCTGCGATTGCTGCGTCGGTTGTCTCTATGTCTATCATCGGTTTCGCCCCTCTCGGTCGTGCTCTAGGAAGTGTAGCGTTTCATGCTCGCGTAGGAAGCGGAAAGCACGGTCGCGGCTGACGCTCGTTATCTTCCTGCCGCATGCGCTGCACTTCGCGTTGACGAGTCGCTCCGGCGTCGCTCCGTAGTTCGCTACTCGGAGGTATTCGGAGCGGGGGATGCGCATCCTTGCGTATCTGCTCATCGGTTCTTCTCCTTGTCTGTTACGTTCGTTCAGGTAGAAGTGAGAGAGAGAGAACGGCGGCGCTGTGACTAACTCGCGGTTGCGAGTATCTGCGCTACGATGTCCTTGACGGGCTGAATGCTTCCGTCGGTCATGCGGGCGTTGTGAACGGTGTCGGTAGCGCCGTGTGACGCAAACTCTCGGCTTGCGCTGTCGCCGTGCCTGAGCCCGTCACCTGCGGCGAATTTCTGCCGCTGCGCATCTGTGAACGTCCGTCCGGCGATTTCCTTATCGCCGCGCTCCGCTGCGGCTGTGTGCTCTGCGTTCGTGCAGTCGCGGTCATACCGGCAGACGCCTAGCGCGTCAAGGTAGGCAACAGGGTGTGCCTTGACAGGCTTGCCGTGTACGGTCGTCGGCGGCATCTCGCTACCGTCGGGCATCAAGAATGCTTCAACGCTTGCAGCCTTTAGGTCGCTCGCATTGATTGTCGCACGGGGGGCGGTGTCGCCTTGCTTCCGCCCGCGTGTCGCGTTCTCGACAAACGGCGGTTCAAGGCTGAATCGCGCCGTGAAGGGGGAGTTAGGCGGCGCGTTCGGGATGTCGTCGGCGGTGACTCCGAGCGCTTTCGCTATGCGCTCGCGGTCGCTGATGTCGCCTGCGTAGCAGATAGGCAACAGCTTCTGAAGGAACGCGAGAAGGGCGCTGCTGTGCGCTGTCTTCGCCTTGCGTTCCTGCTCCTGCTGTTCTACCTGCTGCTCGGCTAGGTTAGCTGCCGCTGTCAGGGTGTCGGCGGTTGCCGTGTCGCCTGCCTTGACTGCCTTGACTGACAAGGCTCGCAGGCTCTTGACGTAGGCTCGCGTCGGGACGGTTTCGGCAACTGCCTTCGCCGCGTCGGGCGTCTGCGCTTCCGGCTCGTCAGAGACGAGCGATTGCGCGTCGGCTACAACGGCGGCGGCGTCGGGTGTTACCGCTTCCGGCGCTGTCGGCGGCGTCGGCATCGGTCGGCGGTTTCGCTTCTTGCTCATGTTATGTCAACTCCTTGTTCACTAGAACAAATGTTCGATACCGCTGAACCGTGTAACGAGAGAGGGGAGAAGCGCTTGCCTATCACGTTCTCCCCCTATTCAATCTCGCCGCTCATTTTGCCGTAGGCTAGATAGGCTCTACTCCCTACCGGCGAGGGTTAGCGTCAACCTCTCATTACACGGTTCAACGGCGTTTACCGCCGTTCTCTCTCTAACAGGTTGTCGGTCTGTCGCAGGGGCTCCGGTGGGCGCGAGTGTGTGTCCCGTCTTCCCGGCTTCTCCCCTATTCGGCCCCTCTCGCCCCTCGGCCTAGCGCCTGCCGTGTCGGTCTGCGCGCCTGCTGTCGGGGGAGGGGGCTGTCGTTATCTGCGACAATTGTCTCATATAAGTAGAGCAACTGTCAATGGTGTCAACCGTCAAAGTTGTGAATCTTTTGTATCTGAAGACGGTCAATTTTGTCTCTTCAGAACGTGCGTTCGCAGCCAAGGGCAGGCTTAGGTTGACATAACACGGAACGTTGACGTTAGGGTTAGAGTAGGGGTTCTACCGGGCGCAGGCCGCGACCCGCCAACATTGGCAGCGCCAAACGTGCCGAGGCTCTGTTGTGATTAAATTATGGGCTTGCGTGTGCTTCTGCCACCTTTGGCACGTCCACCGCTGAGAGACTCTGGTGTGATATGGTTATGGGCCTCGGCCAACATTGGTAGCACCAACGGTGAGCACACCTCAGCGACCTGCTATCCAAATCAACTCCCAACATTGGCGGTCACTATTGACACCGCCAACACTGTGAGGCTCTGGAGTGATAAGTTTAAAAGGCCAACCACTGTTGAAAATGTCAAAACTGATAGCCTGTAGGGAACCCTCTCCCACACTCAACGCCAACGTTGGCTGTCAGCATTGACACTCCCAACGCTGAGCGTCTCCGCGCACGTCTAATTTAAACGGGCTGCCAACATTGGCAGCGCCAAACGTGAATAGGCTCAGCGGCTGCCACTTCCAACTTTGCTGCAACATTTGATTATCCCTGTTCTAGAATCCGAACTCCGGTATGCCACCATTGACAAACTCTACATTGACAAACTCTACACTGTCTAAATCCCTCTCAGCCCCAACATTGACCCCCCCAACGACCTACTTGACCAATTATGAAGCAAGTCTCCACTTACTTTATCCACTCAGTGCCAATTTTGACACTTCCAACGTCACTTTGATGGCTACTTTGTCTTATTGATACTTAGTCTCAATTGACTACCAACCCTATCTCCCCAAAAAAAAGTCGGCAGCCAACCAAAAAGGTTAACTGCCAACATTGTAAACGTTTTAATAGGTATTAAGTGGAGAAATAGGGAGACGTTGACAGTTAAAAGCCAGATGGCGTCACCAATTACCTCCGGCTTAGCTCAACCGCCAACGCCTCCCTTGGGGTTAGTCAATCTAATAGGTCAGGGTCGGGCTTGGTCGTGCTCGGCGTGCATCTTCTCCAGCAGCACCTTAGACCGCCGACGCCACTTATCTGCAATATCCTTCCACGTCCACGCCGACACCATCCAGAACGCCGCTATCACGACCCAGACCATTGCGAACCAGTTTTCCCAGAACAGGAACAAGCCGAGCGCGCCAACGTCTGTGGCCACGAAGAAGACCCTCCAGAAACTTTTCATTTGACTACTCTTTTCAACGGCCAGTTACCGATGCGTTTGTTGTAGCTCACCATCGTCCTCTTGGCACACTTGTCGCAGTACGACGTGTGTCCGCGTTGGTGTCGCAGGCGTGAGAGCCAGAAGCGTAGGCGGATGCGTAGAGGTGGCTTACGTCTCATCACGAAGCCTCCTCCAAACGCGCTCACTTCGACATCTCCTCCAGCATATCCATAACTGCTGGCTCAGCGAACGTCACCGCAAGCATCGTCCCATCTTCAAGCCTTGGCGGGATGTTAAAGATGGTGGTGAACACCGCCTCCCGAATGTGTACGATGCGCCTCAGCCGGTACGCCTCGTCTGGCTTGAGAGTGTCACCCTCGGTAGGTGGTCGCGCTTCCACGAGCGCGATGTATCCATCGTCATACCGCGCCTTGTCGTCGGGACACAAGTCCCAGCCGGTGACGGTAAACCGTTCCATGCTGTCCTTGAGCCTGGTGTCCAGAAGGACAGCGCCGGAGTCAAAGGCTTTGGCGCAGACCAGACAGACCTTCTGTTCCAGAGACACGTAGGACTTAGACATCACACTACCGCCGCTGCGAACAGGAGACCCACTGTGATTGCTCCCCAGAAGTCCTGACCGTGCGGCCTGCGTTCTGGGAAGAACGCGGCGATGAGGCTCTGCTCGGCTGACCAGATGCCAGTGATGAGCGCCGCTATCAGTAGTGTCCACATCTACGTAGCCCTCTGCGGATATCTGGGTAGAAACGGGGGGATATCTCCCCCAACGATCCAGAGAGGGAAGCACTTTATGCAGAACAGCCAGCCTTGAACCGCCCAAAGCTCGGCGGCGTGGCGCTTACAGCCGTCACAGTAAGGCACTTCCCAGGTTATCTTACAGAACGGCCCGTAGGCTGGCTGAACGTTACATTCTGCGAACAGACATTCTTGGGATGTTATCATTGTCAATACCTCCTACTACCAGTTCAGATTGAAAATCGGTTTCGGCCACTGAGGTTTACGTCAGAGGCTCGTCCCCAGGCTGTGCGACGTTAGAGCCCGCGTTCCAGAACGGTCGGGTCTCCTCAGCCTCATCGTGCTCGGCCAGAGTCAGGTCAACATCAGGCGGCGGCCCTGCCACCTCTGACAGCTCCAGACGCGGGATGCCGAAGAAGTCCAGCAGATACGCATGAAGCGCGTCAACTGGTCGCATAGGCTCAGGCTGTGGTTTATCTAACTGCCACTCACCGCTCTTGGCCATCTCAGTCCACCACCCACCCGTCTGCGACCAACGCCTCGATGGAGGCGTAGTCCTTGAATGGGATATCGTCCTTCGCCAGCGTCAGGTGATCCCAGATGTTGACTAAGTAAACTCTGGTCTTGAGACCCGTCATAATGACGCCGACGGTTTTGCCGTCGCGCTTCTTGACAGGACACATTGGGTAATGTAGCCAGCCCACGTCGGCCTCGATGAACTCCTGGTCGGTCATTTCGCTTGGTGCTTTCATGTTTTCACCTATCCTTCCAGTAGTGCGACGAGGTTGTGGTAGCGCGACTCGTCGCTGCTATCCAACACCTCCGTCAGAGCATCCCGAAGCTCAACCAGTTTTTCCCTGTCAACGACCGCCCCCCATCGCAAACCCCCCTTCTTCAACTTGACCACTATCAAGAAGGTTCTAGCGCCGTCTGGCCCCATTACTGTGATGTTGTCGAACGGACTGACCACGATTGTCTTTTTCATGTTTCAACCCTCCAATAGAATCTGTAGCATCAGTTCCTTCAGCTTGGCGGGTAGCTCACTGAAGGACTTGACGCACAACCAACGGTCGTACTGATTGCTGAGCGTGGACTCTGCCACGCCTACGCCAACACCGATGACCTGTAGCAACCCATCATGCTCATGCTGCACTTCCGTTACCCACTGACGAACGTAGGGCTCGCTGCCACCAGTATTAGGTTCGCCGTCGGTGACAGACAGGATGATGGTTCGCTGTCTCTCCTGACAGACTTCGTTCATGCGCTCCAGCATCAGCTTTAGAGCTGGCAGCGTCGGAGTGCTCCCGCTGGGCCGAACGTCCTGCAAGCAAGGGAAGTCGAACCCAGGTTCCCAGATGCGACACGCTTCGTTGGAGTGATACGCCGACACCAGTAGGTCTATGTCATGCCGATGCCCAAACGCCTCGATGAAGGCGTCGATGGTGTCCTGCATAATCACCCACTGAGCGTCGTAGATGGAGCCTGAGATATCGACCACGAGACCTAGACGCAGACTCACTTCGCTAACGACGTTCTGGCGCTCAAACACGTTGTCCTCTCCGGTGCCCAGCTTCCACAGTAACTCTTCGGAGAGATTGCCGTGGTTAGTCCCCAACGTCCGCTGTGTCGCTATCTCAGTCAGGATGTCGATGGACTCTTGTAGCTCGCCAACCTTACCCTCGGTGATGGACTTCACCCGCTCGTGGTCAACACCTGGACGGCGGCTCTTGAAACCACAGCCGACCAGCTCTGACACGTCCTCGACTTCCTGTTCGACAGCCTGGAACACGGCCTCTGCCAAGTCCTCCGGCATCGGCACATCTCCAGCGTCAAGCTGCATCAGGCATCCGTGGCCGTGACCGTGGGAGTCATCACTTCCGGTGGCGTCGCCATCTTCTCCCGTCGTGCCTGTCTGCGAGCCATCTTCTCCGACTGCTTGGTCTTCGCCACCTTCTTCTTCTCCACCGTCGTCTCCATCTGCGTCCGCCTCGTCCTCGCCCTCACCACTGCCCGACGCACTCTCCTGGTCTGCTGTTTCGCTTTCCTGCTTTTGGTCATCGTCCTCTCCTTTCTGGCTCTGAGCCTGAGTGCCACCACTGCTGATAAGCGACGGCTGTTGAGACTGGCCTTGCTGTGGTTGCTGACCCTGCCGCTGCTGACTGTCATAGTCCTCAAGGATGCGACCTGCATCCAGTATCAGCTTCTTCAGCGTCTCGTTGTCCATCAGGTCGTCGATAGTCAACTGACCAGCGGCGATGCTTAGCTCGTTGAGCTTCCCCAGAATGTCGGCTAGGGCCAGGAAGTCCGGTCGGCTTGTGAGTTTGCCAACGACCGTGTTGTCGTAGTAGACCTGCAACGCCGACCAGAGAACCGTAACGGCAAACCAATCAAGCGGCTCCGGCTGGTTGATGAGGTCGTTCAACACCTGAGCGTGTCGCGGGTCAGACGCGAAATACTGACGGCCACGCATGATGTAAGCGCCACGCAACGTGTGCTCTCGAATCATGGCAGTGTCGATATTCACGTCAGCCAGAATGCCGTGAGCCCGACGCTCGTACTGGTTTAACTGAACAGGTGGGTAGACCTGATGACGGCTGACGACCGTCTCGTAGACCTTATTTCCCATCCGGCGTCCGCGAGCCCGACGGCCACGGATAGGCTCGTAGGCCCAGATGTTTCCCTGCCGGACGTGTCCCATCTCGTGCTGTAGGACACCTATCAGGACATCCACGAGCTTAGGCTCCAGTGGGAACGGCTCGTTCTTGACGAAGCCGTAGCTCATCCCCACGACCTTCTTGCCGTAGTCTGTGTAGCCAGGAAGGTTCTCCATCCCTGACCAGATGATACGGAAGTCCTGCGACCGGCCCAGAAGCTCAGCGGCGTCCTGCATATTCTCCAGCAGGTACTTGAGTTCCACTACTTCGTCACTGCTAGAGCGTACTCGCCAGACACGGCTGATTGCCTCACCTGCCATGTACTTCTTGGCGTCTTCTGTTGTCATCTATATCACCACCTTTCTACCAGACTGATGACGGTGAACGCGATTACCACCAGCAAGACCGCTACCGCCACGATGCGCTCGTCGGTGCTCAACGCCACACCTCCCACCGAATGTCCTTGCTGGCTGCCGCGTTCTCCGCTTCGGTCATACTGTCGGAAATCTTGAACTTGATGTCCTCCATCTTCTGCTCATCGAGATCGCCCAGAAGCGTGTAGGTCACGGCATCGAAGTAGCTTGCGCCGTAAGCCATATCCTTCGCGGCGGCGAGCAGACCACGCATATCGACCTCGACTGGAGCACGGGCGTCGCGCAGCAGCTTGGCGAACCGAGCCAACCTCTGAGCGTCGCTGGCGTTGATGCCTGTCCGCTCGGTCAGGATATCAACCACGACATCTTCCGGTGGGTGGCTCATGTAGATACGGTTCTCGAAACGGCTGACCACTGCGCGGTCGAGCTTCGTCGCGCCACCGTACTGATAGCCCTGGTTGCCCGTGCCGATGATGATGACCTTGGGAGCGACCTTTATGAACTCACCGAGGTAGTCGATCCAGACGACACGGGTGAAGTCCAGCGCAGGCAGTAGACCGTTGGTAATCGTTCTGTCGTGAACGTGCGCTACGTCATCCAGAAGGACGATACAGCCTTCGGTGCTGACAGCGATGGGAAACTGACCGAGCTTGTAGGTCGTTCCCTCGACAGCGTTGGCCTCGCGGAAACCGTAGACCTGACTGGCCTCGGTTATCATCTGCATGTTGATTTTCGCCAGCGGTCGGCCTAGCATCCCTGCGATGTGGAATGCGAGCGTCGTCTTGGCGCAGCCCGACGGCCCGATGAGTAGCAGGTTCTGCGGCTCACCAGTCTGCTCGGCGGCCTTGAGGATGCGCTCTATCTTGGCCTTGACAGGAGCCTCTATCCGTAGACCTGCGACTGGCTTCGGGTAGAGGAACTGTGCGCTGGTCTCGACATCCAGGTGAGACTGTTGCAGCGGCACGACTACCTCCCCAGTAGCGGGCTGGTCAGCGTAACGCTTCGGGCAGAAGTCCCGCATATGGAGGTCGAGTAGGGACTGGTTCGGAAACGGGTTGACCCCGCAGTCGTTCTTGCATGGGTACTCGTTCATTGTTGGTTCCCTTTCTGTTGTTAGACTGTGTTGGCTCGAAGGCTACTTCGCCGCGCGAATGGCGGTGAGAAGCTCCTTGAGTTCAGTGGCGGTTAGCTCGTTGACCTCTTGGATGGTCAGCGGCCTCTCCGGTGTGGAGAAGAAGTCGCGGAGGTCAGCGAACATAGTGGACTCGGCACTGAGCTTGTTCGGCATTGGAGTTTCCCTTTCTGTTGGTTACAGACGTTGGTTACGGTCGGGGTGCTTCGAGGCTGGCGGTAGGCGCGACCGTCATCGGTGTCCCACACGAGTCACAGTAGTAGACACCACCTTGGTTCGTGACGACTGCGTGGCCGCACTCTGTCCCGACTATCTGGACTCCACTCAGGAACGTCATCGGTGGGTCGCCTTTCTTCTTGGGCTCACCCTGTCCGGTGACGTTGCCAGTTAGCTCGACGGTATCACCCTGGTTCAACGCTCCCCGTTGCGGAGACCACCTGAACCAGAACGGCTTGTTGTCAGCCTTGACGACGACGCCAACAGCGTTCTTGTCAAAGCGATCCCACTTCGGCTTGACACTGACGACTTCGCCCGTGACGTGGACGGTTCCATTATCTGTCATGTTGGACTCCTTTCTATTAAGATTCGCTTGTGTGTTTCCCAGCGCAGACGGACGCTGGCGTTCTGTTTCTGTCCTTCAGCTTTTGGTGTAGCTATAACCGCTTCCCGACGGGCGAGCATCCCATTCGCCTCGGCCTGCCTGCGGGCCGTTGTCAGGTCTATGTGGGATCGAGCGCAGGTCAGGGTGGGTTCTGAGTCGGCCTTTGCTGTCAGTGGGTTTTCCTACTACCGCCGCTGGCAGCCGTCACATGAGTTGTGGTCGTCGCTTCGCAGGCGCGGGTTCGGCTCTTCTTGGGCCTTCTCGTCGGTTCCCGTTGCCACTCCCTATCCTGTTGTTGGCCCTCTAGCTTGGGCCTCCTCCTCTCTCTTGAACTATGGATAGTTTAGCACAGCCGGGGTCGAATGTCAATAGTCCAGGCTGTCCAGTTAGCAATTAACCCTACCCTCCCAGCGATACGAACATGGCTGTGTCAAAGGTGGCTGACGGTTCACGCTGGCGGGTGGGGCCGACAACATTGGCGACGGCGGCCACGCCGGTCGGCGCTGTGCCAACGTTGGTGCTGCCACCGTTGTTCTCGTCTGGCACAGCGCCTGAGCCAGCGCGAGGCTCTGCCAGCTTTGATTTCGACAACAGTGAGCAGTTGGCGGTTGGTTGATATAACTACCAAACCGACCCTTTTCCAACGTTGACGCACCCATTAACCGAAAGATTGGCAGTTTGCAGGAGGCTAATTTTAAACGGGCCAAGTCAGTTTCCTGAGTCTAAATGCGGCAAATAGTGAGAGTGATGCGCCGCCTCCGAGCAAGACCACCATACTCAGAAAACTTGAATCCATTCCGTAGTAGTGAGGACTGAACCGCGCTGCAAACTGTAGCCAGCTCGGTTGTGTGGATAAAGGTATCACAGCACCGCCGAGCACAGACGACACAAGGGCCAACGGGTTAAGGACGTTTGCCTGCAACGCTAGGTCATCGGTCAGGCTGGCAAGTAACAGCCCTGCGCCTATCGGTATCGCAAGGAAAGCAAACAGACCAATACGAACTCCGTGCAGACCGTAGAACATACTCCCGAACGCCAACGCAGTCCCAGTTTGTAGAACACCCAAACTGAGCACGGCTAGAGCGGGCGCGGTGATGATAATAAACGGAGACGTAGGCGTTGTCATAAACCACCGCCAGACACCACTTTGCCTGTCGCGCACGATTCGGCCAGCGAGCGTTGTAGACAGAAAAGCGGAAAACATCAGCGTGAACCCTGGTATGACTTGGGCCGGACTGTCCACTACGACGACCTTCATTACCGGCATCACAATGACAATGAGAAGGATGGGTAAGACTATATACCAGACAGCAACGGTAGGGTTTCGATAGAGCAGTCGGATTTGACGATGGGAGAGTAGAAACAGTGCAATCACCACTCCGTCCTAACCTCACACTTCCAACCCCAGTCTAGTAACCATTTCTCCATCCAGGCAGTGAATAGAGGGCAATCATGGCTGGCCTCTTCAATGGTAACAATGAACGACCCGTCCTCCATTGGTTCAACAAGAACGACGTGTAAGTCCCCCCAGTTGATAGTTTCGCCCTTAAACTGATCAGCGCGGCTACTCACCCGCCAACCATATTCGGGATGTGGGTTGTAGAGATGGCGGATAAGTGCTTCCGCTTGCTTTCTCAGAATCGCAGCCCTCTCGCCATCAGTGAGCGGACGCCGGTTAAGTATTGACGGCATGCGCTCTAAGTCGGCAACGAAACTCATATCGTTCTCCTCTCCACTTTCTGAATAGACGCATATGTTTCTCTCACTCCACGCCCAAGTAGTTCAAGCTCTCTGGCCATCCTCGCGCGCAGAATATCCAAGCACACCTTTTTAGGGTGTGGATGTCTATCAGGGTACTCATACGTCAGGGGTGTGTCGTTGCACCAAGTACCGCACTCTGAGCAGATATATGAATGTGTCCCTTCAGCCACTTTTTTCCTCTGCATCCTTCCACCCTTCGCGGTGCGCTCCAGCGATAGCACTAACCCTAGCTCTGGTCAAACCGAACTGTCTGGCAACGCGAGCGTATCGTCCGTATTTGGCGTCACGCTCTAGGGCTTCGAGTATCGCCAAAGTCTGCGGGCTGACACGCGATTGGGCAGCGTAACAGGTTGCACAGATATCTGCTCGTCTGCTCTTACGCTTACCGCAAGAAGAACAAACCCTCGTTGGTAGGAGTCTCCATCTACATCCGTTACAAGTCTTGCTGACTTTATATTTAGGCCCACCGCAGAACGGACAGGTGTCCATTCGACTGCTACGCCGCCGACCCTTGTTTGCTATCAACTTTGGCCTCCCCGCTTCACCTGTTCTATTTGCTGCGCCGTCGAACGCCGCCAACCTGTCCGAACGCACCCAGTAGATACGTGTCTTGTCTGCTCGACCGTCGAAGCCGACGTTGGTGTACCTGACCGGCAGACTGCGCGCTACAGACTTGAGTATTCTTAGCCCATAGTAACAATGCCCACCGTGCTTCGTCTCGCGGATGCGCTGGACAACACGGCGCTGACCACTCCACCAGAAGACGACATCACCTATTCTATACTTACGCATTTCCTTTTAGGGTGACAATGGCATCATAAAGAGAACACCCAGGGCGGTGCCCCAAGGCGGACTTGTTGAAACAGTTAGGGTACTTCTGCTGTGGGTTCAGTCCTCCGCAAAGCGGGCAGGCAGGGTGAGCATACGGGTGCATCGGAGGCCCACTTCCCATGAATCCCGTCCCTTCACAGTCTGCATGGGTGCTCCACTCAAGCCTCTCCAGTACCCTTAGAAGTTCTTTGGTTTTCATTTTTGTAGCTCATTCGCCTTCTGGAGCATCTTCGCCTCAGTCTCCATTAACTCTAAAACGCTATCCAAGCTCCACTTACGCATCTTCACCTCATCGAGCTTCTTCGGCATCGGCAGTCCTGACCGCAGGATGAACTTCACAAAGTCCATATCCAGCCAAGGTGGAACCCAGGCACCTGAGCGGCAGACGAAAACCTTGTCGAAGCGTAGTGGCAGGTCGTCGCCGTTATCGACCTTGCGGTCGAGCTTATACTGAAGGTTGGGCTTGGGCTCCAACGTCATAGCATACCGCCGCCACTTAGGATAGCGGACATGCAGCTTTGCACCGGCCAGCCAGTAGCCGATCATCCAGTCTTCGCAACTCAGCTTGCCTGACATGAAAATGTCAGAGAGTTTCTGTTTGTAGCCACAGTCGTGGTGTGCGTCGTACAGCCACACGTCCGTAACGCCTCTACGCACCCTCGGAGCGTAAGCGTGAACATTACTATCAGCCACGTAGAACGGAGCGTTGGGCTTGATGTCGAACCGCGACCAGAAGTTGACCTCTTCACCGCTGGTCGTTGGCAGGTTATAACCGTGCCTGAGAAACCCCATAGCGCGTATGTCCCAGAGAGCACTTTGAAGACCGTTGCCGTATGCTTCAGAGTGGCCCCAGTCATAGAGAGGCCAAGTGTCACCGTCCTGTGGACGCTCTATAACAGGCACGAAGTAATCGAAGTCAACTACTAGAAGTCTCATTTGTCGCTTCCTTCCACGCTGGCGATAGCGGCGCGGGCGCGCTCTAGTCGCTGCCACGTGTAGCCGCCCTCGTGGGGCTGACTACGCTCCATAACATCAACAGCGTCCCTGAGCGCCGCCAGCAGGTCAGGCGCGGCGGCTATCAGGCGGGCGTTGGCCTCGCCTTGCCGCCCGTCTTGGTCAAGAGGGTATATCTCAGCGATGGAGCCTCCGGTGGCGGGCCAGAGCGCAAAGCCCTTATGGTTCTCGGAGGCTGATAGCCTGGCCGCGTAAGACCACGGCCCCGCTGCGTGCTTGCTCATTCCGTCTCTCCTACCTTCCCTTTTGAGTGGGCATATATGTCTATAACCTTGACCTCCAAACGAGACCCAGCACCACCGTAGACACGGTTCAGATGGCTTTTGACAACTGCTTCTGCTTGCTCAGCGTTCTCAGCCACTATCGTTCCCCGAATACGAGCGGTGCCAACAATGTAGTAGTACTTCATATTGCCAGCCTATCCGCCAGCTCCTCTATAACATAGACGGAGCCACACTCTTTGCAGGTCACGCGCTTTGCGTTCCTGCGTGGACTCAGCGTCTCCTCACACAACGGACATTCCATTTCGGGCACTCCTTTCTCGCTCGTTGGCGATACATACTGCCTCTTCGTTTAAGTCCCATCCGACAAAGCTACGGTTGTTCCTGACCGCAGCAACAGCAGTCGTGCCACTGCCAGTGAACATATCGAACACGAGTTCACCTGCGACGCTGCTTTGTTTGATGAACACTTCGACTAGCTCAAGTGGCTTTTGGGTCGGGTATAGCTGTTGGCGCTTCGTGACCGCTTTGAACTCCAGAACGTCGGGTATGCTGAGGCTGTTCAATCGCCTTTTACCCTTCTCAGCAAAGAGGACGAACTCGTGCCGAGCGCGGTAGTGATAACCCATTCCCATGTTAACCTTATCCCACACCAACAGCTTCGCGTAGTCGAAAAGTTTTTTGGCTGCGATAAGAACTTCGCCAGCCGCTTCGGGATGTACGAACCAGTAGAGATGGCTGTTGGGTTTCAGGTAGCTGTGAGCATGGCGCAGAATCTCAATAATCTCTTGTGTGCTCAGTGTCTCGAACCAGCCCGTTCTTAGCTCAGGGCGGTGGTGCCCACCGAGTCGAGTGGTCGTACCAACGCTACGCCACTTGTCCAGAGCGTCCCAAGGCGGATCGCTGATGATGAGGTTAACAGACTCCTCGGCCAAGCTTGTTTGACGTGCGTCAGCTAGAACTGTTGGCATCGAGGAGACCTGCGGCCTTCATAAACTTTCTCCTACGGGCTGCTGCCTTGTCCCGTTCGACAAATCCTGTGCAGGCGTAGATGCCGCGCTCCCACGGGTATCTTCCACACAACCTGCAACCTGTCTCAGTGTGCTGCCGTCTGGCGTCGCCACACCAAGCGCACTCATCATCAGGGTCGGGGACGGTGTAACAGCCCGAAGTTGTCTGCACTCTAATCTTTGTCACCTAGATACTCCAACATCTTCTGCTTTAACTCCTCATCTGTGTCTAGTGTGTCAACAGCCAGCAAGCAGACAAGGTACAGCACCCACGGCTTCGTGTAACTACGTGGAACGTCAAACTTCTCCAGACGTTCTAGAACCTTATCGTGGAGACTGCTAGCTAGGGTTAACCCTTGCATTGCGTACCTCTCAGTCGAACAAAAGCCGCAACCTTTTTCACAAGTGCCTTCGGGTTCGACTTTGCAACTTTGACTTCTGCACTTGTCACGTGCAGCAACGGCAGACCTGCCTTCGTTATGTTCGCACAGCGAACGGCGTCTTCCTGATGCGTCAGGTGGTGAAGTGGGCCGTCGTACTCGATCCCAATGTGATGCTCAGGCAGATAGAGGTCTACCGAGTAACCAGCGACGCCGTACTCCATCTGGATAGGCCCGAAGCCGTTATCGACCAAGATGTTCCTCAGCAAACGCTGGCCGGAGCTGACTCTAGGACGTGGCATCTGTGTACTCTTTGGGCACGTTATCACGAGGGTCAAACAGCGATTCTAGTCTGCCGGTTGCCCGTCTCCAGATGTACTCCGCGCCACAGTCCTCACAGACGTAGATAGCGTGGATGATAAGCTCTGGGAAACCAGAGGTGTCAACATGATCCTCACGTTCCATGACCGACTCACAGTTTGGACATCTCACTTAATCTGCTCTGGCTCTTTCAACCACTCTTGAATACGACGCCGCAGGTAAGCTGACTGTCCCCGCAGGAACTCATATATCCCCTGTTCTGCTGCTTCTCTTAGATCACTCGTGGGCACGTCTATAGCCCTAAGAATCTCAAGCAGTGTGGCATAGCCCTGGCCTTTCAGCGTTGTGTACCGCTCGCCCTCCGGCAACGGTGTTACGTCGAAGGTGGACTCTACACCTAACGCGGCTGCTGCGAGGCTTTCGACTGCGGATTCGCTTAGCTCTATCATCCTGTTGTGACTCCTCTCGTGTGCCTCTTTATTATATAGAAGGAAGGGGGCAATTGTCAATAGCTCAGACAGCGAAGTTTGATAATCTACCCAGCTCACCCAGACAGCCAGTTCCAACTGATCGAAAAAGATCGCCTGGTCTGAACTGTAAACAACTGTTAAGAAGAGTTAGCATCAATATTGACACTTATATCCTAAAGGATAAAACATAGCGAAGGCTATGTTTCTATCTATCCCGTGCCCCTTTGTTGAAATCAAATGCTAAAGAGACTTATCATCAACATGGACACTTATCAGAAAAGAACCTGAAAGGTTCTTTTGAGATAACCTGCTAAGCTGGCCCACGTTGGGATGATTGGACGATTGGACAAAAAGAGAAGACTCCCACGGAGGGAGTCTGTCTCTTCAGCCCGCATCAACAGGGAGGGTCGATGCACCCAAGTTATACCACACTTTGCTGCTGCCAACAAGTTTGCTGATCGACAGCGTTGCCAAATATGGTATAATCACAGTAGGCGACCACGCTGGCTGGGGTGTTGTGTGCGCGTCAAAGTCGTGGGCGCTCTCAAGAGGGGCAGATTTTGCGGGAGGTCTGCCCCTCAGCTTTTTCCCTTTTAGCGTTCAGATAGTATTGACAGATGTATATAACATCTGCTAAGATGATAGACAGGTAAGGCACGTTGACTACACTACTCCCGCGAGGCCCCCTAATAGGACAGGGGCACAGGCGAAGTTTTAGCTTCGCTGTGCTTTATCTGTAAGATATAAGTGTCGATCTTGATATTAAGGAGACTTAGCAATTGATCAAAGAACAAGCAGAAGACTGGACGACGCACTTGAACAAGGCAGAACAGGCTCTCAAGGCGCTGGTGGATGCCGCGACCGAGGGGCCGTGGCGAAAACTGAACCACAGTGACAAGCCTGAACGTTGGATAATATCAGGAGGCATGGCCGCCCCAATGGGCAAGTTGATAGCAGTCAACCCGCGACATCAGGGCAATGACCTCTCACCACGTCAGCACCAAGCCAATGCTGCCTTCATTGCCGCCGCCCGCGAAGCCGTCCCTGCACTACTCCTTACAATCGCTGTTTTGCGGGCGCTGGTGGAGGAGATAGCTCAAGTTAGAGATTGGGTGCGTGAGCAGCGCCAGAAGACCGACGACATTAAGGAGGACTCGCTTTTCCACGGCGTCTGGGAAGAAGTTGGGGAGCGTCTTGATGCTGCTCTTGCCCTCAAGGAATCCGACATGCTGGAGCATCTGGAGGAGAAGTGATGACCGACGACGAACTGGTAATAGAACGAGAGATGCGGTTGGAGGCCGAGGCTCAACGGGAATCAGCAGACCAATGGGCCGCAACGATGAGGATGGAGCGCGACGCGATGGAGCGAGAGCGGGACGCCTCGCGGGCGCTGGTGAAGGAGAAGGACGCGGCGCTCGAAGACGTGGCTCGTCGCGCTCATGAACGCGTACCTGTGGCGAAGCATATTGGCTCTTTCGGGCGGTGGCTTCTGCGAGGCGCACAGTTGTATTGTTGCTCATAAGAGCCTCGCCCTCACCGAAGCCGATATGCGGAAGCGGCTGGAGATGAAGGCATGCTGACGCGTCTGGAGGTGAGGCCACCTGCAAGCGATAACTCTTAACCCTATGACCTCCGAAAAGGAGACGCTCCTCCTTCAGTATGTGGAAGAATGGCGACGGACGTACTCAATAGCGGCCAACGTTGCCCTGAGAATAGACAGAACTTCCAAGAGACAAGGCCGTCTCTGGTTTCGTATTCACCAGTTTCGCTGTGACCACGAGCCCGCCTGCCAAAGCGTTGAGGACTACTGGCGAAGATATAGGAATCCAATCTTGGCCGATGTCAAACAAAGTCTCGCTGACAAAAGAAAGATACACTCCATTGCCTTCGCGCAGGCGTGGTTCAAAGGCTTCTGTAACCGCAAGTGGTCTCCGGTAGCGCATCGCCAGATCGCGTTGATACCTAAGACGCTCGTGAGCCGAGACGGTAACTTACTGCTCCTTCGACTGTACCCACGTCTGGAGCTGGCATTTGAGATAGCTCTACCGAACGACGCTTTGCGAGATGTTCTTTTAGGAGGTGGCGCTATACGTCTTGTTCTGCGTCACACAGACCGTGGTAGGGTGCCTAAAGATTGGTCGCTACTTATCTAGGTCTCCGCGCCAGTATTCTCCAAGAGCGTTCCCTGTGGACTTCGCCGCCCTTGCGTGCTTTACCTTCTTCAACTCTGGATCAGTTTTATAGCTACCAGAGAACTTCTCATCGAAGTTAGAGAAGGCTCTTTCTGTGCCGCATTTTCTACATCGAGCGTCGCTTGTTGGGCCACCAGCGGGTGTCTCTATTATCCAGTGATGAACACAGTCATTCGTTTCGGGTGTATCCGTCACGTCTTGTCTCCTTAATCGACATCGCTTCCATGTAGCGTTCTTCACCCAGCCTGAGCGCGTCCCAGCAGTCCAGATTCAACAGGGCAGCTATCTGAGTCAGCCATCAGTTAACCCGCTCTTGGGCTTTGATTATTCGAGCGTATTCACTCCCTTTCGCACGGACTACTTCGATACCATGCTCATGCAGACGAAGGAGTATAGAAAAACGTATTTCGGGGTCACATCTGACACCTGTCTCCGCTATGACTATCCCTCCGCAGTTGGCAACCTTCTCACCTACCCAATTGAGGAACTCGTCGTCAGTGGTCTCGTAGATGAGGTCTACCGTACCACGACCTGCGACACGTACGTAGACACCAGAGTCACGCATATGTTACCTCCACTTCTAACCCTTTTCTGCGGGCCTGCGCTATCATGTTCGCCGTCCCAGGTGTAATGGGTGTTCGAGTAAAAGCTCTGACCTTAATTGGCTCACCTTCGTCTAGCATTTGCGTGTTCCTGATTGGCCCTGCGGCTCTGCCAAACCTCTTCCAATCAGCAGGATATTCTTCAACATTCAAACCTAGCTCACGAGCGACCTGAGCAGCGATTCTGTCAGCTCCGGCGGAAGCTCCGGTAATGATGGTAGCGTTGGCAGGAAGTGTTTTCAAGTACGCTCTGATAGGCTCAACATCTGTCCACATACGTGAACCACATATCAGTATTCTCATTGGCTAAGACTTTCGTACAATCTCTCCACCTCATATCCAGTTAATCGAGCTATTGGAAGATCGAACCGCTCAACCAGCTTTCGGTCTCTCTCTTTGTCATACCTCTTCCGCTCCGGTGTAAAATGATAGGCCCCATCTGCCTCAAATCCAAGCCACTCTTCCGCGAGAAGAACATCAACCCTGTAGGGCCAGAATAACGCCTCTGCGATTACAATCTCAAAACTTGCCGATTGTAGCACATCGGCCAACTTCCAAGTCAGAGAACTTATCATAATCTTGAGCCGCAAATTAGAACTCGCATGGCAGGTTCGGAGGTGGGCATTAAGCTCTCCATATCTGATAGGTCTTTTGCAGGATGGACATTGATTGCAACAGCTTAACTTTGACCCACCATAAGCCGCTTGAGTGTGCGGGTCGTTCAAACAGGTGTGTTCGCAAAGCTCCATCACTGAGGAAGCACGAAGCCGATGTCCTCTAGATGTTTGAACACGTCGTAGACTTCAGAAGTAGTCATCGAGAACTCTTTGGCGACTCGCGCTGCCAACTGTCTACGGGTCATGCTGGGTTGCGAAAGCGCCATCTCCGCACAGAAGATTTCGATGGCAGCCTGATCGCCTTTGCAAATCAGCAGGTGTTGGTCGTTGAACGCCACCGTCTTTACGAACCCCTCGCCTGACCTGAGCAACGCGGTAGCTTCTATATCGCTGCTACGCCCAGGCCGGTCGAGAGTAATAAGACCGTCTACCCACGCAGGAAGTTGTCCTGTACCTCGTACACGCAGCCAACCTTTAGCATCTGAACGTTTGTTAACGTGGTGGGTGATAATGAGGCTGATGTCGTGCTCTTTAATCAGGTCGTCTAGGTGGTCATAAAGCCCCTGTTGCATATCGCTCGCGGAGTTCTCCTCTGACCCATGTATCTTGTACATCGGGTCTAAGAAGACAACATCCGGCTGACAGGTCTGTACCAAACGGTCGAAACGTCTCAACCCATCTGTGTCGTCGAGATGTAGCCAAGGCATCGTTACGAAGTAAAGCGGAATGTTGGTATCAGTGGGGAGATTATAAGCTCGTGCGAGGCCGATAACGCGCTGATGAAAGCGGGCGTTGCTGACCTCAAACTGTGCGAACAGGACTCTTACAGGTTGTGTCACTTCTACATCTAAGAAAGGCTGTCCCGTTGCTAGACAGTAGGCAAGGTTGAGAGCGAATCGAGACTTACCGATTTTAGGCTCCCCTGTGATCGCCAGCTTGCTTTTGTCGTCGAGAACCCCTCCGGCGAGTAGCGGACGCGGTTCCATGAAGCCGAACGACAGATAGCCTTTGAGGGGGATGACGGCATCCCCGTAGACATATTCTTTAATTGGGACACCTGATTTGAACTTATGTGACGGTAGTACCGTCGCCGGACTCTGCTGCAAAAACTCAGTGGTGATGCCACCGATCTCCGTCGGCGGCGCAGGCAAGACGCCTATGTTCACCAACAGGGCGTCTCCGATTGACTCGTTCTTCTGCTTCCAAGCTGTGTTTTTGAACCACACGGCAACAGACGCATCTGGGTGCATGATGACAGGGGCGGTGTCCATTGGCGTTCCGACGAAGTTTGCCTGCGCGAACTTGGTATAAGTAGAGTAATTGGGAAAGACTAAAGCAGACATATTCTTGTGGGCGCGGACACCGACGTTGTAGTCCTCCCAACCGGACATATCCTCATCTGTTACATCATCGCTCTGTAACTCAGACCAGAGAGGCTGTACGGAATTGGGAAAGCACTTAACTGGTCTGAGGCCCTGTTGCTTGTACTCGTCGTAGGCGTCGAGCATAGGACTCCCTCTTTAAAGGAAAGACGGCGGCTGCGGAGACCGTCGCCTTCTATAATACTAAGCGAAAGTTTCTCGTCTGTCAACCCCTCAAAGGCTTGACAAAGGGGTCGGGCGGGACTAACATATAGAAGCAAAAGTTTCGCGTGCTCAGTGTGTGAAACAGGAGCCGCTTTTCAGAGGAGGGTTGTATGACAACTCGTTTCGCTGCATCCCGCGTAACGACGGGAGGCCGCAAGTTCTTCGCCCAGATTACGGAAGTCGAGGAACAGCACAAGACCTTCACTGACGACGAGACTGGTGAAGAGCGCCCAACGACCCAACTGTCGTTCCGCTTCGAGCGGCCCGATGGCAAGTACGAGCTGGAATGGTATCGCATCCCAGAGGATGAGAACCAACAGATCACCACTCGTAGTGACCTCGGCAAGCTCATCAACTACTTCGCCAAGATGGGCATCAGCGACTTCGGCATGAACGACTACGAGCCCGTTCGCAATCTTTACGTCGAAGTCGAAGTCTTCCCACGCAAGAACCGCCGGACAGGTGCCGACACCGACAAGCGGTTCCCCATCAGGGCTCTCAAGCCAGATGAGATCGCTCAGCACTTCGGCGGTGCCAAGGCGAAGCAGGCAACTGGTATCACTCAGCAGACCGACCCGACTGAACTCTTTGAGGCCATCTTGCCTTCTTTGCAGGGCGAGGGTGGCATCGAGGGCCTGCCGGAGAAGGCGCTGTTCACTCAGTTGGCGAGCATCGCAACCGTCAGTAGGCACCCCCAGGCCGACGTGATCTTCGAGAACGCTCAGACTGGCAAGCTGACAGAGTGGCTCAAGAGCAACGGTCATTTCCACACCGACGCAGACGGGAAGTTCGTCGCTGGCGAGGCTGTTGCCGAGGCCGCTGCCGCTGTCGAGGCGACCCCTGAGCCCTAATCCAACCAGACACTGAGGTCGAGCCGGTTTAGTCGAGGGTGGGGAAGTGGGCGAGTTAGGTTGACAGAAGACTAGGTTGACAGAAGACTTGGTAATATGTTTGGTACACCGTACTCGTAGGTAGGCTGACCGGCCGACCTCTCTCCGTTAAAGTCATTCCGCAACACAGAAAGGGGAAACATCCAAATGCCAGAACAGCAGGTTTACATCTGCGACAAGATCGAGGACATCTACGTGGGAGAGAAGGCGAAGCAGCCGATTCCCTGTCGCAAGAGCGTTGGCGATGAGCCCGTTATGATCTCACTCTCCTTCGAGGTCAACGGGGTCTCAGAGCCCACTATCAACCACCAGTTCTGCTCAGTCGCTCACGCGAACTTCTGGCTCAAGCGCCAGCGTCTCGACTAAATGCGTACCACCGTCGGTCTAGAGAGGTTGTCCGTCTGCGCTCACCAGTATGAGCTTGCGGAGTCTGTTACCCCGTCCGCTCGTACTGAGTATCCAGGCGCGATGTATCTAGGCTCCTGTTTCCACAGAGCGATGGAGTTCTACTTCCGCGAACGTCTCCAAGGCGGCACACCCTTTGAGGATGATGTTATCGGTGCGTTCACGGAAGCGTGGGACAGCGGACAGCCTCTCTCTGACGGTCTGACCAAAGCTAACGTTGTTTGGGCTGATAAGCTATACCCAAATACTACTGAAGAGAGTAGCTACGAAGACGGCATTGGGATGCTGAAACTGTATCTCCCTGTGGCTTCAACCATTGAACCGGCGCAGGTTGAGTTCGGCGGGAAGATAGAAGTTCTGGGTGAGCCCATTGTATTCCACATCGACCTGCTGACTGCGAACAATCACCTTATCGATCTGAAAACAGGACGGCGAACGAAGTCGCAGTTAGACGCTGATGTATCGATTCAACTTAGTGTCTACGCTTGGGGTCTTCGCAAGCTGGGAATCTGGCAACCGCAGGACGAGACTGTCGCCTTGCACAGCGTTGTCAGACATCAGCGTGTGGGTAAGAACGGCAAGGTTAACCCAGAGCCCTACAAGCTGACAATTGTCGAGTCGCGGCGGAACCTTATCAACTACGAGTGGATGGATGAGGTATTCATTCCGCGACTGATTGCGATGAAGCAGTCAAAAGCGTTTCCTGCCAACCCTGGCACTCACTGTGCCTGGTGTCCGGTACGGGAGCACTGTGGACACTGGGAAAGCGTCCAGTCAGGTAGAGCGGAGACAGACTACGTGACAGTTGATGAGTAAGGGAAGGAGATTACTAATGGCATGGCTGCTCAGATACGAACAGACTATCGAAGGGGAAGAGAGGGAGTTTGTCGTCATCCTTGACTCTGAGGATATAGACGACAACGAGTTCGAGAAAGAGTATGGCGCTCGGCCAACGCATCGTTGTCAGATTACTGACACTGCTCAGCTAAGCGGCTTCCCCACCGACCGCGATCTGGAGCCT